>JAABUR0100000740.1_pt1 | contig 66384 bp, 66 predicted proteins | sample 5560091 | NCBI WGS metagenome assembly JAABUR01 (sample SAMN10711879, study PRJNA513375) | rock metagenome | isolation source: Antarctica rocks | place: Antarctica: Victoria Land, University Valley sud
GAGGCGCTGGACGAGGCAATCTGCGAGGCGCTCTCGGCCGTCACGCTCGAAGACGCGGCGGGTTGGTTTGCACACTGCGGCTACCGACCGCAGGCTCAATACTTATGACTACCGTTGTGAGTAGGATTGCTCAAGCGTCGAGCACAACATCCGACAACGGACTGCCGATGCAGATGAGGCGCAGTCCCTGCTCCAGCTCCTCGTCACCGATGGCGAAGGCCATGTCCTGGTCGATCTCTCCCTCCAGACACTTCTGGATGCAGGTGGTGCAGGTGCCGCTGCGGCAGTCGTAGGGTAGGTGTAGGCCCGCCTCCTCGGCGGCTTCGAGGATGTACTCGTCCTCGGCCACGTCTATGGTGACGCCGCGCTTCTTGAAGGTAACTTTGTGGGTCTTAGCCATGTTGTCTCCTAAAAGTTGAGGCCCCGACCCCGACTCGCGGGACCGGGGCCTCTGTTTGATTCGCTGACTTACTATAGCTCTCGGGCCTCGAAGTCCTCGCCGGGAGCGCCGCACACCGGACACTCCTCGGGGGGCTGGATGCCTTCCATCTCTTCGCCGCAGGTGCCGCAGACCATCGTTACGGTCATCGGTGGGTGCGGAGCTTCGCCGTTGTCGGCTTCGATCTTCTCGCCAGTGTCCTTCGCCAGGTCGGCGATGGAGACCTTGCCGGTTATGACGTCCTCCATCGTGGTGCGCGCCCCGGAGAGCGAGTCTTCGACCAGCGGGAGGTCTATGTGGGTTACGCCGTGCTCGCGGGCGAGCTTCTCGGTCATGTTGCGCGAGATGTTCCGCATGAAGCCCTTGGGCGCACGCTCCAGACGCTCGATAGCGTCGTCGGTCCAGGTGAACTCTTTCGAGCCGCCCTCGGGGACCTTCAGCTCCTCGCCGGCTTTCTGGAAGGCGCTGTGATCTATGGGACACGTTGCGCCGGTCGTTTCTTCGACCTGCTGCTTGACGTGTGAGACGGGGCAACCGCCGGCCTTCGGCTCATCCGCCTTTACCTCGGGAGCTTCGTGGCCGGTCTCCTCGCGGTACTGCTGCTCGACGTACTCGCGGGTGATGGTGGAGTAGCCTTTCTTTAGCGCGCTCTTCTCGACGCGCGCTCGGACGCGGCGCTTCTCCTGCCACTCTTCGAGCGAGTCGAGGAGGGCGGTTGCGTCCTCGGTCCAGTGAAGCTCGCGGCCGTCGTAGACCTCGGAGAGGTTCAGGTTCTCGTCTCCGGCGGTCGTGGCTATGTCGGCGTCAACGGCGTGGAAGTGGGTGGGGCCAGAGCTACACACGGGACACTTCGCGGGTTTGCCCTTCGCCACGTAGCGGCACACGTCGCACTCGAAGCGGTCCTGGCCCTGGGCAGCGCGGTGGATCTCATCCTGCACGTCCGCCGATACACCCTCTATATCGCCCTGGTCTTCGGATTTCCCAAAGCCGCCGCGGCCAGCCTCGAAAATCTCTTCCTTCGTAACGTGTCCGTTTCCGTTGGTCTTGCCATTGGCGCCGGTGCCGTTCGCGCCGTTTCCGTTGGCCTCCGCCCTGTCGGCGGTACGCTCATCGAAGTCCTTGAACAGTGAGTCTATTGGCTGCTCTTCGCCCATCGCCTCGGCTTCGCGTATCTGGTCGCCGATAGCCCGCATGGACTCCATCGCGCCTGGTGGGAGGATGCTCTTTATGACCTCGTCTATGACGCCGGTGGTTATGACGGTGTAGCCCTTCTCGATGGCGTAGCGGATGATCGCGCCGGTAGCCATGCCGACGACGAATCCCGGTATGCGGTCGAGCCTCTGCAGGGCCTCCTTAGTCCAGGTCATGTGCTCTTCGGCGGTGTACAGGTCCGGGGCCTGGTACTCGTAGTTGCCGATCAGGACGTTCGTCGGCAGGTAGCGCATCATGTTCTCGGTGTTGCCGCCGATGTCCATCTCGTCGTCCGAGTGATAGCCGATGCGGCCCATCACCACGAGCGTCGGGTTGACCTCCTTCACGTACTTCATCGTCTGCTCGAACGGTTTACCCGCAAGGAGAGTGGTCTTTAGCTCGACGCCCTCGTCCTCGGCGATCTTCTTGGCGACCTCCAGGTGGGCCGTGTAGATCTTGGCGAGTCCGCTGTCAATGATCTCCTCGTGCAGCTTCTCCTGCTCCTTGAACCGGAAGACCTTCTGCGCCTTGGAACTGAGGACGCCCGCTATGGAGTGGAACATCGCGTAGTGGAAATATGGGTCGAAGACGCTGATCGCCTCTACCGTCCCGCCGAACTCCCGCGCCAGTTCTATCGCCCGCTTCAGCCCGCCGAGCGACTTGGCCGAACCGTCGACCGCGACGACGATGTGCTCGAACGGCGAGCGGTCCAGGTCCTTGACTATGAGGGTGTCGGCCTTCGTCAGCCGCCGCACTACGCGCTCGGTGACCGTACCCAGGACTGTGTCTCTGACGGCGGCCATGCCCATCGCGCCGACTACGACGAGGTCGAAGTCGTTCTCGTTCACGTCCTCGACTATTACCTTGAAGTTCTTGCCTTCGAGTGAGCGGCGGACCAGTTCGACGTCGTACTTCTCGCAGAGGGGTTCCAGCACGTCTATATAGGAGTCGGTGATAATTTCGAGGCCCTTGGTGATGAGCTGGTCGTGGATCTTCCGCTGCCGCTTCATCTCGTCTTCGTCGCGGAACTCCTCGGGCAGTCCGCTCTCCATCTGCCGGAAGCGCACGTCGTGCATCTTCGCGGCGTAGGCGTGACAACCGGCGACCCGGCCGCCGAACTGCCGCGCCACGTCGACGCCTATAACGCACGCCTGGTTCGAGTAGTCCGAGTTGTCTACCGGGACGTAGATCTCTTTGTACATATAACCCGCTCTCCTAGCCTGTAGGACGCCGAATTGAGTATCCGCCGACTGGTGGTGCGCGAATAATTACTCCACGCCCGTGTAATGTACCTTTTACCGAACCACACCGCAAATAAAAGCGTTCACATAAGTTTGTGTGAGCTATCCGCAAAGGAAGGATTTCTTACGCTGGTTCTACGGCGCGGTCGTGGAGTCTCGCGGCATCATCTGGCTCGGAGTTTTTCCTATCGGTTGGGCAGCCGGTTCGGACTGCGGAGCAGCGGGAGTGGTGGAACCTCCCGAATGGGTGGTTTTCCGCCTGGCGTCGTTTGTTTAGGAGTAGCCTGCGCGTGCTGCCAACATCACGCTCACGAGTCGCTTTGCGGCCCGGTCGAGATCGTACCGGCGGAACCATCCACCGTGATCCGCTGTCCCGTGGTGATGCGTTCGATGGCGTCCGGCACTCCGACGACGGCCGGGATACCGTATTCGCGGGCGACGATGGCTCCGTGGGACATCGGCCCGCCCATCTCCATCACCAGGCCGCCGGCCGTGAGGAAGAGGGGGGTCCAGCCGGGGTCTGTTGAGGGCGCGACCAGGATCTCACCCGGCTCCAGATGGGCTCCGCCGGGGTCGAGAATCACCCGCGCCCGGGCGCTCACCACGCCACCGGAGGCCGGAGTCCCGCTGAGGATTCCCTCTGCCGCCACGGGTGAGTCGTGAGTACCGATGTCCGGCTCCGTGTCCTGCGGCGCCTCGTAGTGCGCCTCGACCCGCGCTCCGAGCTTCGCCAGCGCGCGAACCTGCTCATCCGAGAGGCAGGCTTCATTTTTGTTCCCGTCCATCTCGACGCGCTGCGTGCCGTTACCCTCGGTGGCCCGGATCGCGACCCGCTTGTCGCCGAGGCGGCGCTCGACGATCTCGCCGGTCGCGGTGTTCACGACGAAATGGTCGGGGTTGACCATGCCGGAGACAACCGCCTCGCCCAGACCGAGGCTGGCGTCTATGACGGCCTGGTGGCGGCGTCCCGTCAGCGGGTTGGCGGTGAAGAGGACGCCGGCTACTTCGGCGGCGACCATCCGCTGCACGGCGACCGCGAGGCGCACGCTACGCGGATCGATCCCGTTGGTGGCACGATAGCGGACGGCGCGATCCGTCCAGAGCGAGGCCCAACAGTTTCGCACCGCATCCAGCACGGCTTCGGCGCCGACGATGTTGAGGTACGTGTCCTGCTGTCCCGCGAAGCTCGCGAAGGGCAGGTCCTCCGCCGTGGCCGAGGAACGGACGGCCACTGGGACAGTCGCTCCGTCCCCCAACTCTAGATACGCTGCGGTGATGGACCGGGCAAGCGCGTCCGGGATGGGCGCCGCCAGCAGATCGGCCCGTATCTGTGCGGCGATCTCCGCCAGGCGGGCCGTGTCGTCGGGAGGCGTCTCGGCTAGGGCTATGAGAGAGGGGGCCAGGTCCGCGCCACTGGACACCAGTTCGTAGGCAGCCGTGGTCACACAGAACCCGGCGGGAACCGGAAGTCCAGCACGGATCGACTCGCCCAGGTTAGCCGCTTTGCCGCCGGCGATAGGTATCGAGGCTCGATCCAAATCCTCGAAAGGGAGTATTGCCTTTACGTCGGTGTCGTGAATCGTACTCATGGGTGCTCCTCTACTTCTTCACCCGCACCGGCCAGAAGCCGTAGCCGACGATGCGAGCGGGCAGGCTACGTAAGACCGGCAGGCGGAGCAAGATACGCACGAACTCTGGCGGAGTGAACGGCTGGTTTGACCGGAGCGCGCTAGCCAGGACCCGGCGTTGGATGAAGGTCTGGAGGGCCTGGATCAGGCGCGTCGGCAACTCTCGCTGGCGCTGCACCGCCGCCAGGTAGCGAGTATCCAGGTTTTTTACCCTCTGTTGGCACTCCCGCAGCGGCCCGGAGAGCACGTTCGCCGCGACGACCGCATCCTGGATGGCGTAGTTAATCCCAACCCCGCCAACTGGACTCATTACGTGGGCTGCGTCTCCGATTACGAGTAGGCCCGGCTTGTACCATCTCGGGCAGCGGCTCGACTCGACGGAGAGAAGCGAGACCTGGCGCCAGTCGGTCAGGTGATCCAGGCGGTCGGCGAACTCCGGTATGAGCTCGGCGTACTCCCGCCGAAGCGCTTCGATCCCTTCATGCCGAAGCTTCGGAAAGGCGCCTTTTGGGATAACGTATCCGGCCTGCCAGTAGTCGAAGCGGTTCAGGAGGATTGTTATTCGCCCGCGTCCGAAGCGGCCTATGGCATCCTCCGGGTCGCCCTCTCTGCGCGGCAGCTTGAACCAGAGCACGTCCATTGGCGGAGAGGTCTTCACCGGCTCGAAACCAGCCAGCTTCCGCACGCGGCTCCCGCGCCCGTCCGCCCCGACCGTAAGAACGGCTCGGACCTCATGCATTCCATCCGCGCCTTCGTAGCGGACGCCCCGGACCACGTCGTCCTCCGAGATCAACTCCCGCACTCGCGCGTTCATTACCAGTCGGAAGTTCGGGTAACGGGCGGCCTCTTCGGTGATGAACTCCAGGAAGCTCTTCTGGGGCATCATCGTGATGTACGGGAACTTTGTCTTCAGGCGTGAGAAGTCCGCCGGCCTGAAGGGTCCGGTGGCGGTCTGGACGGTGACACCGTGGATCTCGGTGTGGCGCAAGCCCAGAAGCCGGTCAGCCAGACCCAGATCGTCCATGATCTCCATGACCGACGGGTGGATGGTGTCGCCCCGGAACTCACGGTCAAAGTCCGGGTGCGCCTCCAGCAAGGCCACGGCTACGCCCTTGCGCGCGAGTAGCAGCGCCAGCACCGCTCCCGCCGGACCTCCGCCCACGACGCAGCATGTAGTTCGCAGTATGGTACGCGCTTCGATGTTCGGCCCTGGTATCTCCGGGTCCGTTTTTATCGTCATGGTTGGACCTCCTCGTGCTCTCCGGCTTCCATACCTCTATGTAACAACAGCCGCATGTACCGGGGGGCGTTTATGAGGTTCAGGATGAGCTTTACGGGGAGCGGCGCCCATCCCTTGCTCTCGTCGGTGACGATACGAGGGGCGAAGAGGTGAACCCGCCGTCCCCGTGTCTGAACCTCGCATGCCCCCTCGGCCAGGACGTTCTTCACCCAGTCGCTCTCCGGGCCATAGGTGAGGGCAATGATGTATCTGTCGTCGGTGCGGAAGGCGTTGACGGGGGTACGGTAAGCACGTCCTGATCTCCTGCCGACGTGACTTACGATGACGAAACCCGGCAGGTATCCGGCTACCTTCGAAGTCAATCGATTGGTGAAACGTCTGTTGAAACGGGCTATGCTTCTGGATGCGGGCATCCTAGTTCTTCCTTTCAAGTCTCTCTTGACTACTCGACTTCCCGGAGCGTGAGCGAGGCGAGCACGAGCAACGCCGCGCCGTAACCCGCCAGAACTGCAAGGTTGCCCCACACTGCTCCCAGGGAGCCGTCCGGTTTTATTACCTCCTGGATCACGTTGTTCGCGTAGAACAGCGGGAAGGCGTGACCCAGCCACTCTGCCCAGGTCGGCAGCAAATCTGTATCCATTAGAAGCCCCGAGAGGAAGACGGAGGGCAGAATGATCAGGGGTATGAACGGGAAGACCTGTCCTTCCTGGTGGGCGAAGGTCGAGACGAATATGCCGAGCATTACCGACGCTATCGCGAGCAGCCACACCACTCCGAACAGTGTGACGAGTGTCTTTGTGTCGTAGTCCAGCTCGAAGAGCCATATGACCTCTGTGAGGGCTGCCACGGCCTGGAGCGTTGCGAGACCCAGGTATCCGAGCACGTAGCCGCCGATGATCTCCGTCCGGCGAAACCCGTTTATGAACATCCGCTCCATCGTCCCCGCCGTCCGCTCTTGCACCAGCACGATGGCGCATAGGATGAAGGCCAGGAAGTGTACGAGAAACGCCGCTACCGGGACTGCGTACCGGGCAGTGTCGAAGCCCTCCGGCATGGTGTCGAAGAAGAGCTTGAGGAAGTAGACGATCAGGAGCGGCGCGACGATGGATAGCGCCAGAAACCGGCGGTTACGCAAGAGTTGTCGTACCACGCGTCGGGCGACCGTGAACGTGCGTCTCATCGCGTGGCCTCCTCTCCTATGAGCGACAGCACGACCTTCTCCAACGTGTCGGCCTCGACGTCCACCGCCGTGATCTCAGGCACCAGGCCGTAAGGATGAAGCGCCGCGGCGAGGTCTTCTGGATGACCTCCGATCACCCGCTCTTCCTCCACGCCGCCATGTTCGATGATGAGGCGAGTCTTTCCTTCTTCCAGAATGCCGCGCGGGGTGTTGGTGGCTATAACGCGGCCTTTGCGAAGGATCGCGACGCGGTCGCACAGCATCGCCTCGTCCATCAGGTGCGTGCTGATGAAGAGCGTCGTACCGGACTTCGCCAACTCGCGGAAGGTCTTCCAGAACCGGCTCCTGAGATACGGGTCTACCGCTGCCGTCGGCTCGTCGAGGAACAGCATGCGGGGGCGATGGACGAGCGCGCAGGCCAGGGAGACGCGGCGCTTCATACCCCCGGAGAGTGTGTGGACCGGGTCCTTCGCGCGGGCTGTCAGGTCGGTGAACTCCAGCACCTCGGTAGTCTTCTCGCGCAGTTCGGGTGTGCGGTGGGCCGCGCCGAAGAACTCGACGTTGTCCACCGCGGAGAGATCCTCGTAGAGTGCTGGAGACTGCAGCATGTAGCCGATTTGCTGCCGGAGTTCGGCCCGGTCCTTCAGAGGGGACAGGCCCATTACTTGCACCTTGCCTCTCGATGGGCGCAGCGCCCCGACGAGACTTTTGATCAGGGTGGTCTTCCCCGCGCCGTTGGGACCGACCAACCCGAACACCGCTCCCTCTGGCACGGTTAGGTCCACGCCTTCCAGAGCCTCGATCTTGCCATACTGCTTGGTCAACCCGGCAACCTGTACGGCGTCCATGACTCTCTCCTAACGCTCCGGTTTCAGTCCTTGCAGAAAGATGTTTATCGAGGTCTCCAGATGCTCCTCGTCGGTCAGGCTCTCGCTCAATAGACCCGGAAATAGGACCTTCCCCACCACCTGCGGCATGAGCATCCCTATGAAAGCACGGGCGCTCGATTGTGTGTCGTGGGGCCGGAGCCTGCCGAGTTCGATCTGGCGCTCTATGTAAGCCTGAAGGAACTCCAGAACCCGCGCCGGACCGCCTTTGATGAACGCTTCGCCTACCTCCGGACGGCGGACGGCCTCGCCGAGCACGAGCTGTATCATCTGGGTGTTGGACTTGTCGAAGTCGAGGTAGGCCCGTCCCAGGCCGCGTAACACCTTCTCCGGAGGCAGGTCCATCATGGACGCGAAGTCCCTGGCCGCGCCAATCACCGGGGCTCGACTCTCCAGAACCGCGTCGAACAAAGCTTCCTTGTCCGGGAAGTAGTGGTAGATCAAAGCCGGAGACTGCAACTTCGCCACCCGCGCAATGCTCTTGATCGTCGCTCCCTTGTACCCCTTCTTCGCGAACTCCTGAAAAGCCGCCTCCAGAATCTGGTCCCGCCGATCCAAAATCTCAGCCACCCGAACTCCTTGTTGATTGATTGTTCAATAAACTAAAGATACTCTTGGTTGAACGTTCTGTCAACATTGTTTTCGGCTAACGGTTGGTTGTTGAGTTTGAGAAGCATTTTCCTAGAGATGCTCTGCGAGTTTAGTTTTGGCATGTATCATTTCGAGGACTCTGATAGCCAGTGCGGGGGTTGGTTTTGCCGGATAGGTCCGGTGGTTCGATGGATGGGAAGATCAATCTCGTGTCGCCTGGCGCGTATGCCGTTTCGGACGCGAGCGGAGACATCGGGCCTTCTGGAGGGGGACTCTTCTATCGTGACACACGGCACCTCTCCTGGTTCGCTCTGAAGATCAACGGCGCGAGACCGGTATCACTCGGATGTAAAGCGGAAGGTCCGTCGGTCGAGTTCTCCCTGACTCTCAGTGCGGATAAGGGTAGTGAGGTTCAAGTCTCGCGGCGGCGAACACTTGGCGAGGGGATGATTGAGGAGATCCTGCTATCCAACGGCTCTCGGGAGGCGGTTGAGGCAAGTGTGTCGCTGGAGTTCGCGGCGGATTTCAGGGATGTATTCGAAGTGCGGGGCTACAGGCGGGCTTCGGAGCGAGGTCAACTAGAACGAGAGGTTGGGAAGGACCGTCTGAAATACGTTTACCGGCGCGGCGAGTTTCGGCGCGGGACTACGGTGCGGGTTTCCGGAGAGGGCATGGACACGCTTTTCGGGTTGGATCTCGTCTCGCTCAACGTCAGTTTGGAGCCTGGGGAGACCCGGAGAGTACGCGTCTTCATAGTCCTTGAGGACGAGAAAGGAGAGGTCTCATGGGGGAGAATAGAGCCGAAGCTATACCAGGGTGCGTCGGGAATGAAGACGAGCCACGAAACACTCCAGGCGTGCTGGAAACGGAGCGTAGAGGATCTCGAATCGCTCTCGTTCGATGCCGGTGGGGGATTACTCGTACCGGCGGCGGGTTCACCGTGGTACATGGCGCTCTTCGGCCGCGACTCGCTCATCACCGGCTATCAGACCATGCTGCTCGGTCCCGAACCGGCGAAGAATATTTTGCGGGCGCTCGCCCGGCATCAGGCGGCGCGGCGGGACGACTTCACCGACGCGGAGCCCGGTAAGATCCTTCACGAGCTTCGACGCGGCGAACTGGCTCACTTCGGCGAGATACCTCACTCTCCGTATTACGGCTCCGTGGACGCGACCCCGCTATTTCTTATCCTGCTGAACGAAGTCTGGCGCTGGACCGGCGACGCGGAGTTCGTACAGGAGATGGAGTCGCCGGCGCGCCGGGCACTAGACTGGATCCTTCGACACTCCGATCAAAACGGCGACGGTTACGCGGACTACGAGTCGCGCTCTAGCATGGGTCTCCAGAACCTTTCCTGGAAAGACTCCGCGAACTCCATGCTGTTTCGCGATGGCACTCGTGCCGAGGGGCCGATCTCTCCCAGCGAAGTACAGGGTTATATCTACGACGCCTTCCTGCGGACCGCCGAGATCGCCAGGCGGATATGGAGAGACGAACCCACGGCCGCCGGCCTCCGCGAGAGAGCCGAGAACCTCAAAGCTCGGTTCAACCGGGACTTCTGGATGGAGGAGCGAGGCTACTACGCTCTGGCGCTGGACGGCGCCGGACGACAGGTAGACTCGGTAACTTCCAACGCCGGGCATCTCCTCTGGAGCGGTATCGTCCCAGAGGACCGCGCGCGGGCCGTCGTGGATCGTCTGATGGACGAAGACCTATTCAGTGGCTGGGGCGTGCGGACGATGGCCGCAGGCGAGGGAGGCTACAACCCGGACTCCTACCACAACGGCTCTGTCTGGCCCCACGACAACGCCCTGATCGCAATGGGCCTCCGGCGCTACGGCTTCCGCGAGGAGGCGGCCCGCGCCGCCCGCGCCATCCTCGAAGCCGCTGCGTGCTTTGATTACAGGCTTCCGGAGGTCTTCGCCGGACATCCTAGGCATGCAGGGGTTGCGCCCGTCTCCTACCCGACCTCGTGCAGCCCGCAGGCATGGGCCGCGGGAGCTACGCTGTTACTCGTGCGCGCGGTGCTCGGTCTCGACGCGGAGCGGCGGGACCTCCGGCAAGAAATTCTGGTCCCGGAAAGTCTGTTCCGTGGGGTTCGGGGGCCAGCCTCTTAGTAGATCTCCGGCACGTAGCGCTGGGTCTCGCGCGGCGGCCGCACGTAGTCGGTGTCAGTTTGCCGCTTGGGCAACTCGAGCGGCGGCTTCGGCTCGTACTCGTAGGGGATGCTGGAGAGCAGGTGGTTGATAGTGTTCAGTCGCGCCCGCTTCTTGTTGTCGGCTTCGACTACCCACCAGGGGGACAGTCTCGTGTCGGTGCGGGCGAACATGACGTCCTTGGCCCGAGAGAAGTCAACCCAGCGTTTGCGTGACTCGAGGTCCATCGGGCTGAGTTTCCAGTGTTTGCTCGGGTCGGACAGACGGTCCTGGAAGCGGCGCTCCTGCTCGTCGTCGGAGACGGAGAACCAGTACTTGATGAGCTTGATTTGCGAGCGTAACAGCATCTCCTCGAACAGCGGAGTCGCCCGCAGGAACTCCTGGTACTCCTCCTCGGTGCAGAAGCCCATGACTCGCTCGACGCCAGCGCGGTTGTACCAGGAGCGGTCGAACAGCACCATCTCGCCTGCTGACGGAAGCTGCGCCACGTAGCGCTGGAAGTACCAGCTCGTGCGCTCGCGGTCGCTCGGAGCTGGCAGCGCGGCAATGCGGCACACACGCGGGTTCATCGCCTCGCTGATCCGCTTGATCGTGCCGCCCTTACCCGCCGCGTCGCGGCCCTCGAACACGATCACCACCCGCAGCCCTTCGGCCTTGATGTACTCCTGGAGCTTGACCAGTTCCAATTGCAGCCTCGTAAGCTCCGACTCGTAGTCCTGCTTCTTGAGCTTGCGAACAGCCTGATCCGCCGCCGGCATTCCCTGTGCTACACGGCCGTTGGCGTTACTCTCGGCTTTGCTCTTAGCCTTGCCCTTGGCTTGGCTTGTCCCTTTCTTGCCCGCATCCTTTTCCGCGCTCTTGCTCTTCTTTCTCGTCTTCGCCACTATCTTTCCCCCTGAACCCGTTGACTCTAGTATCAATCATCTCATGTTGGACCGTCTCATGCAACCTCCAGGAGACGTGAGAAACCTTCGAAGATCATGGGATCTAGTCGGATACAGGATGTGAGGGCTCGGGAAGATATACTCGCTAATGTGGCATATTCCTACGATAACGTAGACCTCAGAGAATCTCCAGAAGCATACAGGATCGGACGCGGCGAGCAGGGCGTCTTCCACGCCGAGCCCTACAAGAGCGAGTTGCTGCCGCTGTGGAGTTTCAGGGACGTGGAGGCGGCAGAGAAGTCGACGGCGGAGATCTACGCCAGGTTCCTTCAGTACAAAAGCGAGCAGGACTTCGTGGGGATGGACGTGGCGCGGAAATATTTACAGATGGGATACACGCGGTCGCGGCGCTACGCGAAGTATGAGGGTGGGAGAAAGAGTCGCCCTCGGGAAGAGGAAGACTCGGTAAAGAGCCGCAGCGCTGAGATCTTCCACGAAAAATGGCGCGCCGCGGCCGAAGACGAAGAGTACCTGCGGCTCAAGGACGAGCATCGGCGTCGAAACGAGTAGCGCTCCCGGACGTGCATCTGGTTGAGAACCGCGCTAGGGGCGGTCCTGATCGGCTGGGTGCTGATGCCAATAGTGGCCTCTGGGCAATGATTGACGCATACCTAGCCGCCAAGCGTAACAACGAGAGGTACGGTTTCCAGTAGTATCTATCTCATGGATGAACGAGATCTACTATTGCTCGAAAGCGCGATCACAGCTATTGAAGAGGCGTCTTCTGCCGTAATCCAGGAAGTCGAGCGCGACCGGCTCCGTGAATCATCGCTAACTCGCCTCTCCACCGTCGAGGCTGAGCTAAACCGCAGCCGCCTGGCGCTGGAAAAGATAATCCAGGAAGAGACAGGCTGAAACGCTGGGAAGCTGAATAGCTGACCTGCTCAGTTGGCGCAGCTACCGGTGTTGGCGGGTTGGGTACGCTTCGCGGCGCGTTCCACACGTTGTTTGACGATCTGCGACGGGATGCCGTAGCCCGACATGTTCGAGTCGGCGCGGCTGGCGAAGATGGTCGCGACCACCTCGCCGTCGGAATTTATCGCCGGACCGCCGGAGTTGCCGGGCCGGACATAGACGCGGAAGGTGGTGACGGTACGCTCTATTGGCCCCCGGTTGTAGGCGTCGCTGGAGATTACAGGCCGCGTAATACCGGCGCGCCCGGCCCGGATATCGAGCGGACCGTTACCCGGAAATCCCAGAACGGCCACGGTTTCGTCCGTCTTTGGGCTGGCGAGCGGCAAGGAGGGGAGGCCGAGGTCGTTGACGCGGAGTACCGCGATATCGTTCTTGGCGTCGAAGAAGACCACCCTGGCGCGTTTGCCGGGGCCGATGCCTTCGGATTGAACTTTCGTGAACACTTCACCGGCTACTACGTGAGCGTTGGTAACGATCAAGTCCGGGGCCGCGACCCAACCGGAACCTTCGATGCCGTATCCGCAGGCGATGCCGGTTACCCGGACCATCCGGGAGCGGGCGCCAAGGATGTCCGGGTCATCGAGAATGCTTTTGTCGAGGTTCCCCACCTTGGGTTCAGGACCTTGAACTTGCGGCAGGGGATCCAGGCTCGCAACCGCTCGAGTGAGGACCCCGGAAGGCATCCGATCATTTAGCGCCTGCAATATGCGGGATTCCTTTACGGCTGGTTGTAGCTGTGAGAGCGGCGGGCTCTGGAGAATGAAAGTACCGATCACCCACACCATCGTCAAGGAGAACGCGAGGCTCAGAGCCGCGCCACCCAGCCCGTCCAGCGCTTCAGAAATTGGACTCCGAAGCCGCGAACGCAAGGAACCGCCGATCATGCGGGCCAGCACGTCGCCCAGGACCGCGAAAGCCACGATGCTCGCCAGTGTGATCCCGGCGTTGTAGATCTGGCTCTCATTCTCGGGCAGCAGAGATGGCGCAATCCTCGATCCCAGAGCGGCCCCCAAAACCATCCCCGCCAGCGAAAAGGCTCCCGCTAGAAATCCGGTCCGCGTGCCGCGAAGTACTATCAAAACCACGAACAGCGCGATAAATAGATCTAACGTAGTCATCCACCCAATTCTACAGCCCGTGACGCCCGTTTACCCTCCCAGTCCCACGCATTCTCCGGCTGCCGTTATAATCCCGGAAGTAATCGTCTTTTAGAGGAGCATTTTGAGAGCCGCGGAATTCCTACCCGAAGTACAGCAGTTGCTCGCCGAGCGTGGCGAGCCCAACTATCGCCTGAAGCAAATCTACGGCGCACTTACCAAATCCCTCGTCCGGGACTGGGAGGAGGCGACAAACTTGCCTCGCGACCTGCGGACCGCGCTAACGGACGAGGCTCCGGCCGCGGTACTGGACCTTCAACGTGTCTCCCGCGCGACCGACGGCACACGCAAGTACCTCTTCCACACCCACGACAGACACGCCATAGAGACGGTCATGATCCCCGAGAAGGGCCGCCACACTGTCTGCATCTCGACTCAGGTAGGTTGCCCGATGGGCTGCAAATTCTGCGCCACGGGCCTTATGGGGATCAAGCGAAACCTCAAGGCGCGAGAGATAGCGGAGCAGGTCTTCGTCGCCGCCCGCGACGTGGCCCCCGAGCGGATATCCAACGTCGTCGTAATGGGGATGGGCGAGCCGATGCTGAACTACAAAGAAACGCTGAAGGCGCTCAAAGTCCTTAACGATGGAGACGGATTCAACCTGGCGGCGAGACACATCGCTGTCTCCACGAGCGGGCTGATAGACAAGATACGACGCTACGCCGACGAACCGGAGCAGTTCCACCTGGCGATCTCTCTGCACACCCCCTTCGAGGACGAACGGCGAGAGATCATGCCCGTAGCCTCCCGCCACACCATCCCCGAGCTTATGAACGCCGCCCGTTACTTTGTCGACAAGACTCACCGCAAGCTGTTCTTCGAGTACACGCTGCTCGCCGGGGTGAACGATCAGCCGCGTCACGTCGAGGCGCTCGCTGAGTTGCTCGACCACCCGCTCTACCACCTGAACCTGCTTCGCTTCAACTGGACCGACACCGGCTTCTCCGCGACCTCCAAGCGCGACGCGAAAGAGTTCCTGCGCTACGCGAGAGAACTTGGCCTCTCGGCGACGCTCCGCCCCAGCCGCGGCCAGGACATAGACGCCGCCTGCGGCCAGCTCGCCGCGAAGGACCTCCGGGGGCGTCCCGCTGTTACGATGATCTAGACTCTTGAAGGACGAACCCTCGGAGAGGCTCGACCCGCGCGCGAAGATCCTGTGGCGGATCTCGGGCGCTCTGGGCACGCTGCCGATTTTGGCGGGCGGTGGCATCGCGGGTTGGGCTCTTATGCGGATCGTCGGGACTCCTCTGCTGATCGCTGTCCTGCCGGTCCTCGCGGCGCTCGCGCTGGCGGTCGTGACGGTCGGGGTGACACCGGGCCTGAGGTGGCGACGTTGGCGGTATGAGATCCGGGCCGACGAGGTAGATCTGCAGCGTGGGGTCTACTGGGTCAGCCGGACGCTCGTGCCGCTCGCCCGCATCCAGCACGTGGATACTCGCCAGGGACCGTTGCAGCGCCGCTTCGGGCTCTCGACGGTCGTCTTCTATACGGCGGCGGGGGCGAACCATATCCCCGAACTTTCGAGTCCCGTCGCCGCCGGAGTGCGGGACCGTATCGCCGAGCTGGCCCGCGAGCAAGATGAACTCTGAGGAGCAACACCTTCACCCGGTAGCGATGCTCATCGGAGCCGTAAAGACCATAAGGCGCTGGATCGGGGCGGCGGCGATCCCCGGCATCGCGGCTCTCGCGGGCAGCGGATGGCAACTCCGGCTGGTCTTCGCCGGGGTCTTCGTCCTCGTGGCTGGCTCGGCGGTGTGGGGATTTCTCTCCTGGCGGACGACGACTTACGGCGTCTCCGGCGGCGCGTTCCACCTGCGGAGGGGCGTACTGAGGAAGACCGAGCGAACGATACCTCTGGAGCACGTACAGTCGGTAGATACGGTGCAGGGGATCATCCAGAGGGTCTTCAGCGTCATCGAGCTGCGCGTCGAATCGGCGGGAGGTGGCGCCAAAGAACCGGACGCCACGCTCTCCGCGCTCAGCCGGGACGCGGCGGAAGCTTTGCGGCGAGAGATCGAAGACTTCCGACGAGCGGTGGCCGGGACCGAAGACGAGAAAACCGCAGGACCGGCGATTATTCGGCAACTCGGTACGCGTGACCTCCTCATCGCGGGCGCGACCAGCGGCCAGATCGGGGCGGCGTTCGCCTTGATCGCCGCGGCCTCGCAGTTCTTCGACGACTTCCTCCCCGACAGCTTCGCCGAACGGCTCGTTCTGTCTCTCTCGCCAGACTCGGTGAAGACCATCCTGCTTATCGTCCTCGCCTTCGGCTTTTTTGCCTGGCTCCTGGCGATTGGCGGCACGGTCCTGGCCTACGCGGGCTTCATCCTCTCCCGCGACGGGGATTTCCTCTACATCCGACGTGGGCTTCTAGAAAGGCGCGAGGCGGCTATACCGCTAGCCCGCATTCAGGCCGTGAAGGTGGTGGAGGGCATACTGCGCCAGCCTTTCGGCCTCGCCATGCTCCGCGTGGAAAGCGCGGGATACGGCGAGGCCGCCGGAGTCTCCACCACACTCTTCCCGCTGCTGCCACGCAAGGAAGCGCAGGAGCTTCTGCTCGAAGTCGCACCCGAGTTCGCCGTGGATGCGCGCTTGAACCCGCTGCCGTCGCGTGCCCGGCGACGGTACATCTTTCGCGCCATGCTGCCGGCTCTGTTCATCGTGGTTGCGCTCACGGCGGTCTCGTTCTTCGCGCTGGACTCCGTCGTTTGGGGATCTCTCGCGCCGTTGCTGCTGGTCCCGGCCGCATTCCTCGGTTGGCTGCGTTACAAGGCCGCCGGATGGGCTTTTACCAAAGACTGTCTGGTGGTCCGCTCGCGCTTTCTGGCTCTTACGACTGCTATCGCTCCCCGGTGCCGGCTCCAGTCTCGCGGGGTGACTCGTAGTCCCTTCCAGCGGCGTGTTCGGCTCGCCACCCTGCGAGCGCTGGTCGCCTCCGGCAGAGGCGGCGTGGCCCTAGAGGTCGTGGACCTCGAAGACGCATCCGCTGACTCTTTACTGCGGCATCTCGGTCCGCGTCCGGGTCTCGAAGGCGGACCTCTTTAATGACACCTGGTCGAGCCGGAGTCTGTGAACTTCTTGCCCGCTACGGGTACGAACTTCCAGTCGTAGGAGCCTGAATGCAGGTTGAGCTTGAGGACGCCGGGGGTCTTATCGTTCCGGGTCACGCTGTTCGCCGGCCGGGCGCCGAACGGTTGCTCGGGCGGCTTGCCTCCGGTCCCGACCACGAACTCCCTTATGCCGCTCGTGCGGTTCAACGTGCCGTAGGGTGACTGGGGAGCGAAACGCTCGTAGCTGTGGGAGTGTCCCGAGAGGATCACGTCCGCCCCCGCGCCGTACAGGACGCTCCAGAAAGGCCTCACGTCCGTCGTGGCGCCACTGCCGGAGCTGAAGAGCGGATGATGGAAGTAGGCCAGTGTGCAGCGGGAAGAGTTCGCGGCGAGGTCTTGCTTGAGCCAGTTGTACTGCGCAGACCCCGAACCGCAGCCGCCTATCTTGTCGCAGTTGCTGTTGAGAGCGATTACATGCCAGGCGCCGCGGTTGTAGGAGTAGTAGCCTCGGCTGGGCGCGCCCGCACGGTAACCGAAGTAATCGAAGTAGGGCCTTGCGGCGGTCGAGTAGTATTCGTGGTTGCCGGCCGCGGGCATGGTGCGCTTCTTGTACTTACCCCAGGTTGATCCGTAGCAGTTCTTGAACTCGCCCGCCGTGCCGCGGTCATAGGCGTTGTCACCCAGGGTGAACACGGTTCCCCCTATCCGGCTGAGGAGCGTTGCGGTCGCCGAGTCGCGGTCGCCGCCACAGTAGGAGATATCTCCGGCGCCGACCATCGTCACGGTAGTCGTCTGCGCGAAGACTGGCACGGCGATCAACAGTGCCACCACGCAAGCCAGAAGGCGGGATTATATACTTGACGCAGCGTGTAGTAGAATTCTGGCGTAGCGCGAACGTTTGCAGAAAATCAGCGGTTGGGTTATCTACATCGGCGGTTTTGCTACAGGCGTCCAGTTCCTCGTCTATGCGGCGTCTGCTGGCGGCGCGTTCATGGTAGCCGCCCTTCCGTTCCTGCTACAAAAGACACCGTTGCCATTTCGCTTGGCTCTGTTTGTTGGCCTATTCTTTATTGCGTTTGCCATCCTCAACCATCTCATAGGGTTACTCCTAGCGTGGCGAAAAGGCCGATCTTCGCCAGCGCCAGCCTCAACCGATTCAGATGAAGTCGAAGAACTTAGAACCAAGCTAGGCGAAGCCGAGCAAGAGCGCGATTCACGCGACACCTTAATTCAAAGCAAACGCACCTATCAAGTTCCATCGCCAGTGTTTTCACCAAAGAGCTGGACGCCGGAAGCATATCCGTTTCTTCGACCAGAAGAGCTAGGAACCGCCGTTATTGGATCTAGCTTTACCAAACGGTCAATCTACATCTCTGACTTGGCGCGCGGCGGCGCGGAGATCATTAATGTGTTTTTTGACGATTGCTACATTTTCGGACCTGCCATTCTTTGCCCCTTCCCACCTTTTGAGCATTGGCCCTTTGACGAGCGATGCGAATGGGATACGGGAACACCAATCTTTTGGACACTGTCGCCAGATCAGAATCAGCGTGGAGGGGCAACACGCGGCGCGGTTATGGTGAGCCGGTGTCATTTCCGGAGTTGTAGTTTCGTCGGGATAGGAATTCTACGGATCGGCCAAGAGGGACTTGTTAGTCCATGATGAGTGTCGAGTATGGCAAACTGTCTGTTACCAACAACTTGAGCATCGCATCCCGGAACATGTAGGGATTTTCGCGGTTGTTGAATCTGAACTCTAGCTCATCCAGGTAAGCGTCAAGGTGCTTTGCAGAGACCTGATGATAGGAGCCTATGATGGACCGCTTGAGCAATGACCACACGTTCTCTATGGAGTTGGTGTGAACATCGCCCCGGACGTACTCGCCAGTGCGGTGCTTGACCGTATCGTGCTTGGTATCCTCGTCGGCGACGCCCCGGTAAGCGGGCCACTCGTCGGTGTAGATGGCTTCGGTGTCTCCGCTAGTATTCTCGCGTATGAAGCCGTGCAAGGTCTCCCGATCCGTGCCGCGCACAACCTTGAGGCAGATGTTCCCGCCACGCTGCATAGCACCGACCACAATGGTCTTGTTGCCCTTGTAGCCACGACCCCTACCGTGCATCTCGCCACCAACAAAGGTCTCATCCACCTCTACGATGCCCTTGAGAAGTTGCGCGTCCACTTCATTGAGCGCGGCGCGTATGCGGTGGCACAGATACCACGCGGTCTTGTAAGAGACACCGATGGTCCTCTTGACCTGATTAGTGGAGATACCCTTTTTAGACTCTACGATAAGGTAGACTGCAAGAAACCACTTCCACAGTGGAAGGTGAGAGTCGTGAAAGATAGTGCCAGCGGTAACAGAGAACTGGTAGCGGCATGAGCGGCATTGGTATTGGTGCCTGTCTCCTATGTCGGCAACGTCCTTCGATTCGCAGCGCGGGCACTCGATACCGTCCGGCCAGCGCAATTCTTCCAACCGGGCGCGGCAACTATCTTCGCTGTGATAGCGGTCTATTAACTCGACAAGGTTTATCTCTTGCTCTTTTAGCATTGGAGGTCTCCTAGATGCCCCGAAGGAAAAAGCCCGCCACCGAAATGACGACCGACGAACTCATGAAGGATTTGTTCCCTAAAAAGGTGCGCGACAAGGCCAAAGAAAAATCCCAAAAGTCCCGCAAAAGTAAAGAAAAATCGCCTCATAAGTGAAGTCTAACAGAGGCGACTTGCTGTGTCAAATATATAATCCCGCCAGAAGGATACATCCTGCATACCTCGGCAGTTTTCCGCTATCCCTCATCCATTATGCCCCCTCCTAGTGTGATTCGAGATGCTCTGATCTTGCTCTGGTTATCGTCCGATACCAGGATAACTTTAATCCCGCATGTAAATATGTGTTCTGAAGCACAGGATGAGGGGGAGGATTTGTCCTGGTAGAAGGGGCTACGCAGTTGCTAGATCCAATCCCGCGTCAGGTACAGCCAGAAGGCGAGACCGGCGTACTCTCCGTAGTTCTGGAAGCGGACCAGGATCTCCGCGTCCGTGATGATCTGCTCTCCGGCGAGCTTGGCGTACTTGGGGCGGGTCCAGGAGTCGAGAATGAGCCGCGAGTATCTGCCGAGCATCATCATTACGTGGGCTGCAGCGTAAGGCCCCACCCCAGGCAACGCGAGCAGACGTTTCTCCAACTCGTCGTCCGGCAGTTCTTCTTTGCTGGCTACTCCCAGTTCTTCGAGATCCAGGCTTCCGTCCACCATGGAACGCGCCAGCGTCATCAGGTATTTGCCCCGATATCCGGCGCGGACTACGTCCCGGTAGAAGTCCTCACCGGCCTCGGCCATCGCTTCCGGGGTGGGGAAGGAGCGCCCATACGGACCCGACTCTGGAGCGCCGGGAGCGGGTTCTCCGAGGTGCTCGACCAGGGCGCCAACCATACGCTCGGTCGCGGACCAGGCGCAGTTGGTGGTGCAGATGGTCTTGACTACTTCTTCGAAGACGGTGGGACTCTGGATCATACGTCCCGCCCCACTCGTTACCCACGAGAGATCCCGGTCCTCCGCGGCCAGCGCGTAGAAACTGGAGAGGTCTTCATCCATCCGCAGGACGTGCCGCACGGATGCGAGTAACCGCTCCTCCTGCTCCGGCGGCTCTCCGGAGACGCCGATACATCCGTATCCCGGCCCCCCTTGAGATACCCTAACCGTGCGGGGCCTCGCTCCATCCACGGCGAGGGTGGCCTCGAAGGCGAGGGCTTCTTCATCCATCCACATCGGGGGCAGCGAAGCGACGCCGTGGGAGCGAAAGGTGCGGCGTAGGTCCACCCGCTCTCCACTGGGACCGAGCAGCGGGAATTTGGCAGTCCACTCTATCTCGGGTTCCATTGCTCTCATGGGCGGATTATACGGGCATTACGGCAGACGAAACCCCGGATCTTTCGGAATCCGGGGGTTTCGATCTCTGCGTGAGGTTGAGTTTTCTAGCGATTCTCCATCCGGTCCATCCGCTCCTCCAGCCGGTCCATCCGCTCGTGGAACCTCTCCATGCGCTCGTGGAGACGTTCATTGCGATCTTCTCTGTCCCGGTGATCCGCGGAGCCAGGATCACCGGGACGATCTCCACGGCCTCCACGACCTTCTTCTCGGCCCCCCGCCTCTCTACGGCCTCTGGGACCGTCACCGCCTCCGCCTTGTCTGCCTCGACCCCTCTCGGAGTCTTCTCCGCGTCCACGACCCATCTCTGTCTCCTTATGCTTGCGTACCGAAACCCACCTTCATACCATCTCGCGGAAGGCTCCAAACAATCGGCGACTCTGGGTAGAGGCTGTTAGTTCTGACCCTGGAGAAGCTCGACCGGCTCCACGGGGTTCTGCTCGGCGCGCTGGACGGTGCTCTTGCCGTCCTCATCCTCCTCGATCATCCACAGCTCGTCCAGGAGCGCGGACTCCTGAACATCTCCGACGTGGGAGATTATGAAGATCTGTCCGAACGACCGCTTCAAACGCTCCAGAGCCAGGAGCACGTTGTTGCGCCGCTCGGCGTCCAGGCTGCCGAAGACCTCGTCCAGGACGAGGAAGCCCAGGGCCTCGGAGCCGCGGGCCGCTATGATCTTTGAGAGCGCGATCCTGGCCGACAGACTCGCAACGTCCGCCTCGCCGCCGGAGAAACGCTCGATGGCGTATGAGTCATCGAACCGGTCGAGCAGCTTGACCCGGTAGTTGTCGTCGAACTCCATCCTCTCGTATCGTCCGTCCGTCAGATCGCGCACCAGATTGGACGCCTCGACCTCCAGCATCGGCCGCACACGGGAGGTGAGGCCCCGGAAGAACTCGGTGAAGAGTTTGTCCATCTCGTCCATGCGCGCCGCCCCGGAGGACCGTTCGTTGGCGAGCTTACGGTCGTCTTCCAGGCGCTTTAGCTCCGTGGTCGTGCGTTCGATCTTGTAGTCGGCGTCTTTCCACTCGCCGCCGAGATGCTCTCGCGCGTCTCGCAGCTTCGTGGCTTTCTCCTCGGCGGCCGTGACGCGCTCTCCGGCGGCGGCATACTCCTCCTCCTTGAAGCCGAGGGTGGAGATCTCCTTCCGCAGTTTCTCGGCCTCCTCGTTCGCTTCCGCGCCCCGGCGCTGGGCTTCCTGGAGCGCACGTTCGACTTCCGGGCGGGTGTTTATCCGCCGCTCCAGCTCTTCGATCTGGCCCTGAGCGCGTTCCAGGCGCGCCTTTTGGCCTTGTTTCTCGCGGTGCAGGTCTGGATCGTAGGAGACGCCGGAGAGAGCTTCAAGGCTTGACATCAAAGCCCCAGCCTGCTCCGTAAGGCTGGAGTGCTCGCGCGCGATGCTCCGCGCGCCGGGCAGGGCCTCCCGCAGTCCGCGCAGGTGCTCGCGGCGGCTCCGGGCCGCTTCCAGTTCCTCCGCGGCCGGGGCCTGAGAACCGCCAAGTTTCGCCTCTAGCGCGCGGTTGTGGTCCAGGACTTCCTGAAGGGCTTCGCTCCGGTCGGCGGCCGTGGTCTCGGTGCGCGCCAGCGCCTCGCGGAGCGCGCGCCAGCGCTCCAGACGCTCCGCTACTTTACGCAGTTTCTCTCCGGCGTCAGCGGCGGCCCTGGCGTGTTTATCCGCTTCCTCCGTCGCTTTAGCGGCGCGGCGCCGGATGGAGGCCGCCTGGCGGTTCAGGGTGTCCACTATGTCGGTGTACTCGCCTTCCTCGAACGGACGGTGGCATGTGGGACAGTGCTCGTCAGCGCCGCTCTGGATGGCTTCGCGGGCCTTATCCACGTTCTTCGCCTCGCGTTCGTCGGTGGCCGCGGAGCCCCGGCGGGCGGCGGCCAGCTCGCGCAGTGTCTCCTCCTCGCCCCTGAGGTCACGCTCCCTGGATTGCAGATCCTCGCCGCCGGAGAGAGCTTCGATCTCCTCCGAGAGCCGTTCGCTCTCCCGGTGCGCTTCCCCGGCGCGCTCGCGAAGTTCTCTGGCCTCTTCTTCGCCGTGCCGGAGTTCGTCGTGCGCGGATTCCAGGGCTTTTAGCTCCTGTAGACGTTCGTCCGCTTTCACCGACTCTTCAGCGGCCCGCTCCAGCACCGCCACCGTCTCCCGGAGCAACTCCGCGCCATCGAGGTCGAAGAGCGAGTCCCATCCCGCGAGTGGGCTCCCGCTTCCGTCGAGGCTCTCCAGCGTGTCCCACTCCTCCGATTCGATGTCGGATATTCTGGCCTGCGCCGAACGCAGTTCCTTGCGTTCCCGATCCCTCTGCTCGACGCGCCGCCGGTTCTCCTCCAGACGTTCTAACTCCTTCTCGAGGGCCGGCAGCCGCTCCACCTCCGGCTTTAGACCTTTTAGCTCTTCCTCCGCTGAGGCGAGGTCGGCCAGATCCCTCTCCAACTCTTCGGCCCGGTCTCCGGCTCGGCGGCGTTCGCCCTCCGCTTCTTGAAGAGAGTTCGAGAGCTTTACGTGCTTGCGGTGCGCCTCGTCGAGGGTGGCGCGAGACTTGCGGGCGGACTCTAGCTCCGCTTGGGCGGTCTCGTGCTCACTTGAGACTCGCTCTAGATCCTCCTCCAGGCGGCGGCAATCTTTCTGGGCCTCGTCCAGCCGTTCCTTCAGAGAGTCCTCGTCGGCTTCAGCTAGGCGGGATTCCATGAGCCGGGCCTCGGTGCGGAGGTCGTTGCGATCCTCGCGTAGCAGCTTCTGGGCGTCTTCGACGCTGCTTATACCGAGCATCTTAGAGATCCTGCGAACCCGCCCTATCCCATCGTCCTGAGCGAAGAACTTGAGCTCCTTCTGTTTGGCGTAGAACGTCGCCTCGAAAGCCGTCCGGTCCATCCCGAGCAGGTGCTCCTCGACCCACTGTGTAACATCACTCGTCCCGGTGACGATGGTCTTGCCGGAGGAGTCCCGCATCTCCGCCGTCGTCGAGTTGCTCCTGAGCTGCCGCCGCACTGTGTACGACTGTCCGCCAATGGCGAGCGTCACCTCCACGATCGTCGGATCCTTCGCCGAGCCTCCGCTCCAGGGGATCAAGTCATTAGAGAAACGCGGTCCGCCACCCCTCGACCCGAAGAACGCCCACAGGATGCTCTCGAAGAGCGTCGACTTCCCCGACCCGTTCGTCCCCACGACCCCGATCGCTCCCTCCGGCGGCAAAAGCTCGACCGGTTCCCGAAGCTGCTTGTAGTTCTCTATGTACAGCCGCTCCAGGTTCACGAAGTCTGCTCCTCGCTCGCCGCCTTCGCCAGATAACCGCGTCCCTTCTGCAGGAACTCCCCGGCGAACCGTTCCTCCAACTCGCCGCGCTCCCGCCGGGCCTTCACGAACTCCGCAAACTCCTCCTCCAGCGGCCCGAAGACCGCCGAGACCGGCCCGCTCTCCCGCTCCTCCGGCAACTCCTCGGCGTGGACCTCCAGCGAGAAGTTCAGGCAGCGACGCTGGAGGTCGCGCAGCAGCGCGCGGTCCACCCCGCTCGCCACCCCGCGCCGCACGTCGAAGGCTCGCAGCCGCACCATCGCGCCGTCCAGGTCCACATCAGCGGTTGCCTCCCGGACAGCCTCCGTAAGCGCGGCGGAGTCCATGTCTCTGGCTTTGATCTTCTCCAGGTCCACCATCGGCCGCGTCTCTATCTCCACGTGCTCCACGCTTTTGAGCCCATTACTATCGAACTCTACGACGGCGAACCCCGGCTTTGACGCGACCTCCCCGAACCCGAAGCGTTCCGTTGCGCCAGCGTAGTAGGCGTTCGGCTTATGCTCGTGGAACTCGTGGTAGTGGCCGAGAGCGACGTAATCGAAGCCGCCGGAGATCATATTAGATTGCAGGTTCGCCTCACCCATCTCATGTTGTTTCGCCTCCAGCCCTGGCACCATCCCATGCGTCACCAGCACATTCACGTCCGCGCCCTGCTCTGGCGTAACTGCCCCCGTCCCGAAGACCGCCCCGTGTGGCACCAGCGTAACACCCACGCCGACGCCATCGACTTCGACCAGTTCGTAGTCAAGCTCGAAGCCGTGCGCGGAGTAAACATTTACCAGGTTCCCGTACTCAAGCGCTGCTGTTGTCGTTCTCAAGCGCGGCGTCTCGTGGTTCCCGGCGGCGACGAGGTAGGGGATACCGGCGCGTGCGGTGATGCGGGCGGCTTGTTTCAGGAAGCCGATAATGACGTGCGTCGCCGGTCGCACCGAGTCGAAGACGTCGCCCGAGTGGATCACCAGGTCCACCTCACGCTCCAGGATGGCGTCGACCGCCCGCCCGTAAGCCGCCTGCACGTCCACCTCCCGCTGGTTGCGGTTGGACGCCGGGTCGAGCTTCGCGTACCGGGTGTACCCCAGGTGCGTATCCGAGATGTGGGCGATCCTTACGATCTTATTCCTCCTCGTGGGTCACCTTATTCTACGCATCGCCGCAAGACTTTAGGAGAGCGCCAGAAACGCCGCATCTCGTTTGGCATGGAAGCGCTCTACGGCAATGAAGCGTTCTCTGAGCAGAGTAGCGGTATCCGCAACCGAGCAGTTGCCCTGACGGATCCAGACTACCTTCGGTGGCGCTCCTAGCAGCAGACTTCGCTGATGGAAGTCCGCGTCTTTGGAGACGATGGTGTATCCGTGCTCGGCAGCATAATTCCACACCTCGGTATCACTCGACCTGTCCATGCCGAGGTCCTGGACGTGAGAGCACGCCGAGTATACGTCGAACAGGAGATGAACCAGACGCGGGGAAAGATTCTGTTCGAACAGCAGTCTCAAAAAGAGGGCTCTGCCACGAACCTGCGCTCGATGTCGGCTGCGAAAGCCAGGCTGGCGAGGATGTCCTCCGCCTCCAGATAGGGAAAGTCGGCTAAGATCTCCTCCTGCGACATACCAGACGCGAGGTAACCGAGGACATCATAAACGGTGATCCGCATCCCCCGAATGCACGGCTTCCCGCCCCGCATGTCAGGGTCTATGGTAATACGCTCTCGGTAGTCCATAGCCTAAGTCTACGGCGCGGGATGAGCCGATTCAAGAAGCAGACTCGCGGTTGTTCCGTGATGTTCAGAGTTAGTCTTTGGGCAGAGACTCGTGTACCAAGTGTATCTTAGACGTACGCGGTTAGGCTTAAGCTGCTCTAGCCGGATCGCTGCTTAGTTCACGCATTGGAACCAGAGGGTTTATTATCAGCACGAGCGTCAATTAGGATTATGCCTGTACTCTTCTCCAAACCAAGATCCTGCAGAATTTTGATCACTTTGTTGTACTGTTTTTCGGTGAAGTACAGAATTACCTTTAGTGCATTGGGAGTATCGCTAGCAGCCTTGTAAATATCGACTTGTTTTTCGAGATTTCGCCGAAGCTTACTGTTGCTGGCAAGTTTGAATTCAACAAGCGACTTGTCCATACTTCCACGAGAAACCTTGAAGTCAACTGGGCCGCGTCCATCATTTACCTCGCGGCTGACATCCGAAGGCGTAGCAAACCATGTGAGCCGAAACAAAAGCTGTAAATCTTCCTCTCGCCGGATAGGTTCACTATTGGCATAGAAAAGGCGGTGTCCACCTTTGTTTTCAATTACGTCTTTAAGAAATATTACTCGTTGGCAAACCTCTTCGTACGTGTCTCCGGCTCTGGTGTAGAAACTTGTAGCAGTAAGCAGCTTCCCGACAAAATCGCGAACCTGCTCAATGTAGAGCTGTTCTGACTCAGCGACCTTTAGGTCGCTGTAAGTTTCTGCTTCTTCTCCGTGATCTTCTTTGTAACGTATATAGTGCTCAATCAGTTGAGGGAATGCGCGAATAGCATCAGCGCGCGCCTCACGTTCCTCCTCAGTGTTGTACTCTTCTGGAAGCTTGGAGATTAGATAGTTGTTGATTTGTGCACGGAGTTGGTCGTCGGGGACCGATGCAACGATGTCATCATAATCATGGATCAGTCCGTTTCGGTCGATCCAATTTTCGTCCTTCGTTAGAATATCCTTGGGCGTCAGAAGCACGTAATCTTCGCCGTACCTTGGAAGATCAAATGTTCTGCTTTCCCATACTTCCGTGTCATAGTTGAACTGCACCTTCTCCACTGCACGGGAACGTCGAAACTCCGTGCGGATATGCTGCTGCGTGAAGGTTTGGGTGTACTCAAGCAGAAAATTCTTAACGAGATTGGTGGTGAAGTCGCTAATATTGTCGCGGCCGACTCCTGACTCAACAAGCGTAAGTTTCTCAAGGTGGCTGCCTTCAGTGATCTTCTCTTGCCCGAAGTCAGTAAAGATCGCATTAAGATTCTGGTTCAGCGCATGTGCAAACTTTGGTCCCAAACCACTTCCTGAGTTGCCAGATTTTGAGAACCCAAGCCAGTTCTGCTTAACCTCAGAGAAAGTGAACCAGCTCTTTAGTAAGCCCTCATCAATGCGTCCAAATTCGGACTTGCGTCTAAGGAAGCGGAGATAATCGATCATCTGTTCATGTAGATGCTGATACTCTTCTTTCTCACTGTTGAAGAGAAGGAAAGGATCGATGAATAGCGGCAAGTCATTGATCAGTGAGACATTAAAAGCTCCGTATTCTTCCAAAACTTCCGATGATACCTGAAAAAAATCAGTGAAATAGATGTCCATAAAAAACGGGCGCTAATCCCTCATCAGATCCAGGCCGGAGAGTATCTGGGAGGACCCGCGTCGCCGCGACGATGGCCGGTTGCCGCGGCTGAGGTTCCAGCGGAAGTTCTTGTAGGGGTCGGTCATTAGGCTTGAGTAGCTTGCTGCTGATCTCGGCAAGTCAGACATTCTGCAGGAGAGACTTCTCGACAACTTGCGGCAGCTCCATGAGAACGAAGTAATCGGCCGGGTAGAGATAGTCTTCGCCGCTTTCGTCTATGACCCGGAAGTCGCCATCCGACTCGGCTTCTTTGTCGGGTAGCACACGGTAGATCTTATGCAGCTCCAGCGAAGCCGGGTACCCGGCGTTGTTCACGCAGACAGCGAACCTGATGCTCTGCTTTATCTCTGCCATATCTCTAGTCCAGATATCGTTTTCGCTTCATTTCCCTCTTGCCTATTCCATGCGCTTCGTACCAGTGAAGCTCGGCCAGTCGAATTCTACCATTGCCTAATCGCACCCGAGCTACACCTTTGAGCTTCCGCCATCTGCCTCTACCGTAGATCCGGCGCAACCTGGCTACTTCCCTGATACTGCTGCCAACGGCTATGGTCTCTACGTCGGTGATCTCCCCAATGATCTCGAAGTTCATCGAGACTGCGCCCGGCTGCTCCTCGGCTAATCCCTCATCCGATCCAGGCCAGAGAGTATCTGCGAGGACTCGCGCCTGCGGGACGATGGACGGTTGCCGCGGCTGAGGTTCCAGCGGAAGTTCTTGTAGGGGTCGGCGGCGCCGTGGCCGGTGCGGTGGGCGGCCTGCACGGCGTCGAGGGCCTCGAAGACCTGTTCGTCGGGGACGCCTTCTATGTCGCTCCTGATAGCGGTGATCTTGGGCGGCTTGCTGGTGAGGTTCCGCATGACGGAGAGGACGGAGGTCGCCGCGTCCTGCGCGCTGCTGCCGAAGATGTCCGTGCCCTGCTTGCCCATGAGGACCATCGGGCGCGGGAAGGTCCCGAAGACCGGGACGGCGTAGTGGGCGTGGCGGCAGAGGAGGCGTCCCTTCTCCAATTGAAGCAACTCCTCGCGGGTGGTGGAGGAGAAACTGCGATAGCTGGAGTTGGTCAACTCCTCGTCGCCGATGCGTCCGTAGAGGCTCGTGGCGGCGTTGCCGACTACCTCGTCGTCCACCTTGCTGCGGAACTGCTGCGCCCCGAAGAGCGTCAGGTTGAGGTGGCGTCCGCGGGCGGAGATGTCCACGAGGGTGTCCTTGAGGGACGAGGTGCGGGAGGAGCCGGAGGGGGCGTACTTGTTCAGCTCGTCCACGAAGATGATGAGCTTGTCCACGCCGAGGCGTCCGCTCTCCGCCAGCTCCCATATCTTGGATATGACGCTGGTGACGATGAGGTCCTGCGGGATGCCGGTTAGCTGCGAGATGTCTACCACGCGCATCTCGTTGTTCTCGAACGGTCCCTCCACGCGCGGCAGGTCGCCGTGTTCGACCTTGCCGTGGGCGAGCAGACCGCCGCACTTGTTTGGCAGAACCTTGAAGCGGTTTCGGACCTTGGCGATGGTCATGTGGTTGTGGCCGTTCCAGGAGGATACGTTCTTGCCGTCCTCGCGGGCGGCCTCGAAGTAGTCTTCGATCTCATCGAGCAGCCCGTAGAAGTCCGCCTGGGTCCTCACGCCCTGGTCCCTTAGCTCCTCGATAAACCCCCGGAACTTGTCGTCCATGTCCGACGACTCGAAGACGTAGCCCGCGTAGGGCAGCACGTCGCCCAACTCCCAGATGATCGGGTACACGCACGCGTCCTCGCCGCGCGCGTTCCGAAGCGTGTTCAGCTTGCGCGTCGGCACGTCCTCCGCCTGGATGATCCGCTCTCCCGCCTCCATCCCGTAGCGCATCGGCGCGAAGATGCGGAGGTTGTCGAACGGCTGAATGTCGAGACCCAGCGAGGCGTACATCTCGCGGTCCTCCTGCGGCAGACCCTTCTGCCCGGCTCTCTCGTAGCGCTCGGCGAGGTCGGGGTCGTCCTCACGGTCCACCTCGACCGGCTTGTCCAGGAACAGGAGGTCCGCGCCCTTGACGTTGAACATCAGGGCGGCGACCTTCTTGTCCTCGACGGTCTGGAAGGTGCTGGCGATGGTGAACAGGGCGTGGCTGGTCTTGGTCGAGAGCCCGCTCATGCCGGTGATGTTGAGGTGGCCGGCCTCGGGACCGAGTAGGTAGTCGCCGTCCACGTAGAGCGGGGTGCGCTGCGGAGAGCCGTCCTTCTCGTTACCGTTCTCGTGCAGGAGGAGCGGGATCTTGTGTCCGGCAAACTCGTCGGTCCCGAGAGCGTACTCGATGGCGGCGCTGGTTGCGAAGTGTACGGGGCCGGTTCGGACGGGGCGCTTTGACTTCTTCCGCTCGTCGCGGTGTTTGGTGGCGAGGACGCGGGCGCGGAAGACCAGGATCTCTACTCTCTCGGAGAGCGCTTCCAGCGCCGGATCGCCGTCGTAGGCGTAGAAGTCGTCGAGGAAGGACTGTAGGTCCGAGTAGCGGCGCGGGTCGTCGAGAACGGCGATTGCCGTGGCATCCTCGGCCTCGGCGGCGACGATGTGTCCGATGTCCAGTTTCTGGGCGGCGTCGGTCTCGGCGGTCCAGAAGTAGAACTCGTGGGCCGTGGCAGGTTGATCTTCGCTGGTTACGACGCGGCCGATGGGGCCGAGGTCCGTGTCCAGGTAGTCCGGGTGTAGCATCTAGTTCCTCCCGTTGGCGTTAGCTGGTGAAGCCGCTGCCAGTTGTCGTTCGAGGCGCGAGTAGGCTCGTTCGGAGCATTGCACTAGTGGTTTCAGGATCTTCTCGACGTAGTGGATCGGGTAGATCATGGCCGGCCACCTCGGGTCCGGCTTGGATAACGGCGCCCGCTCCGCAAGCACCCAGCGTGAAATTTCGTCTACCAACTCTGGCTCCGTGTCGCGCGGGGCTTCTATTCGCATGAGAGATCCCAGAGCGTCCGCGCCGGGTTGTACCGGCCACATCCTCAGGTACCACGAGGTCCGCTGGTCGCCCGGACTGCGCCTTAGCTGCCAATCCGGGACGAAGCTGGTCGTCCGCATCCCCGGTTCGAGGTCCAGGAGCATCCCCACGTCCTTGCCGACGAACTCCGGGCGCGCCACGCTCTTTATGAGGCCGATGGCACGCCGGTTCGACTCGCGGATGTCCCTGAGTTGCCCATCCACTGCGATCCAGGCGTCGGAGTCCTCCAGGGTCCGGTCATCTAGCTCCCACTCCCGGAGCATCCCTCCCTCCAATCGCTCCCGGAGCGCCCGGACTCTCACGCGGGAACGCTCCCTCATCCCGACGTAGTCCGATGGATCCGCTTCGTCCATGTATTCCGCCGAGTCGAGGATCAGGTGCGGGGAGGAAGGGATCTCATCCGGCCCGAGCTCTGAAAACCCCGCGTCGAGCAACAGTTTCCAGAACGCCTCGACCTGCTCGTCGCCGGTGCTGCGCGGCAGGATCAGGGCCTGCACCACTACCGGCGGACTCTCCATTGGCATCCGCGAAAACCGCCGCTCGCAGCGGTTGATGAGCGCCGCCGCGACCGTCGCGACGATGATCGGGGCCATGCCTATGCGTCCGATCTCCCGCGAACTCTGTACGCCGTCGAGGAAGTAACACAGCCGCGACGTGCCGTCGGGTTTACCGAGGTCTCGTGGTCCCGGCGGCGTCTCCAGGTGATGTGGCCGGCCCACGGGGAAAGTGTCTTCTTCCGATGGGAGACTGGAGAACTGCTGCTTCTCCAGGTCGCAAGAGCCCGCCCCGGCTGTCACATGGATGCCTCTTCGCCCGGCGTCGCTCAGGGCCTCGCTTATCTTCTCGACGAAATCTTTAGACGTGCTCCCCATTCGCATTGCCCGAAAGTATACGCGGGCTCCGGCTGGAAGACTATCCCCGCTAAACTTGAACCTCTTCGTCAGGTAGAGGCACGGGTAACTCGAATTGTTTCTCGGCTATCCCCACGGCCCAGCGGAAGCTCCGGCGCTCCTCCGGCGTCTCCGAGTAGGCGTCGCGGGCCATCTTGAGAACCTTCTTCGCCTCGGCGCGCTGCTCCGGGCCGTTGGTCAACTCCTTCGAAAACGCGTATGTCAGGTCGTCGCCACTCGTGTAGTAGAAGTGTATGTAGACGCTCTTCTGGCGGCCTAGTCCCGAGAGGGCGGCGTCGCCGGAGACCTGGCTTATATTCAGGAGGGTCCCGGCGGAGAGAGTGTCTCCCTCCATAGGATATACGGAGAACGCGAGCCGGACTACAGGACCGTAAGGAGTCTTGTAGTGTTCTAGCTGGCGAACGATGCGGACGGGGCCTCGGATGGCGTCTATCTCTTCTTCGGTCGCGGCGGCGATGACGTGGCCTTGAGGGGGGCGCATCGAGTCGCGTCCCTGGGTGGAGATCACCCACGCCTGCGCTCCGCGCTCCGCGACCGCCGACGCGAGGCTCTGGCGGACCCGCTCCGGGAGGTCCAGTCCCTTTGGCGAAGCCTCCGTCAAGATCCGAACCGCTCGAAGAAGCGGGTGAAGTAGCGGATGGTCTCGAAGTAATCGTCGAGGCGCACGGACTCGTTGGGAGAGTGGATGCGGCTGCCGGAGTTCGCCACGTTCCCGGTCATCACGGTAGGTATCCCGAGCTCCGTGGCGATGAGCGAGGTTGGGCCGGAGCCGCCGATGGTCGGATAGACGACGGCATCGTCGCGCCCCAGGTCCTCCCACGTCTCGACCGAAGTTCGGACCACGGGAGAGTCAATGGGTGTCTTCGCGGCCTCTACGCCGTGCAGGTCTACGACCTCTATGTCGTCGAAGCCGCGCTTCTTGAGATGAGCTCGGATCAACCCGACCACCGGCTCCGGACTCTGGCCCGCCACGAGACGGAAGTCCATCTTTACGAACGCCTCCGACGGGACGATGGTCTTCGAACCCGGCCCCGTGTAGCCGGACATGATGCCGGCGATGTTCGCCGTCGGGCGCAGTAGCATCTCGCGCAGGGCGTCCTGGCCGGTCAGGTTGCGGTCGAGCGCGTCCACGCCCCAGGAGCGGCGAAGCTCGGCGTCGTCGAAGGGGATGCGGCTTATGGCTTCCAGGTCTTTCTCGGAGGGTGGTTCGATCAACTCCTCGAACCCATCCAGCGTTATCTCTCCGCTCTCGTCCTTGATAGTCCTGAGCGCCTGGATGAGCCGCCACACCGGGTTCGGGGCGATGCCGCCGTACATGCTGTGCAGGTCGTGCGAAGCGCCGTGGGCGCGCAACTCGACATAGGCCATCCCCTTCGTGCCGCAGAAGATGACGGGATGTCCCGCTTCGTCCTTCATCGAACCTTCCCACAGGCAGGCGTTGGCGGAGAGGAGGTCCTTGTTCTTCCGCGCGAAGGAAGCAAGGTTTGGGCTGCCGATCTCCTCTTCGCCTTCTATAAAGAACTTCAGCTTGAAGGGTAGCGAACCGTGCTCCTCTATATATAGACGGAGAGCCTGGATGCGGGTCAGCACGTCGCCCTTGTCGTCGGCGACGCCGCGAGCGTAGAGGGAGCCATCCCGAATCGTGGGCTCGAACGGATCGCTCTCCCACAGTTCCAGCGGCTCCGGTGGCTGTACGTCGTAGTGACCGTAGGAGAGGAGAGTCTTGTCCCCATCCCCGATCTCCGCGTAGACGACCGGGTGGCCGTCGGTCTCCATCAGACGGGCTTCGGCGCCGGCGTCTCGCAGCTTCTCCAGCACCCAGTTCGCGCATTCGCGGAAACCGCCGCTGGTATCTTCCTGGGCCGAGATCGAAGGCATCCGCAAGAACTCGTTCAGCTCTTCGAGAAGCTCTTCTTTTCTACCGTCTACGCGCGAGTCTAGATCCATCCGCGAACCCTCCATGTCGATTGTGGAGAGGTTAGCATTTTCGTGTTCTCCCGCCAGGGTTGGAGCGTGGTCTGATCTTTTAGTTGCTGTTATATTGAAGGTAGGAGGTTATCCGTGGAAAAGAGACCGGACCACGACCTGGAGCCCCGCCGGAGACGCCACCGCGGCGGGACGGATTCCGACGACTTCTTCGGGCTGGACGTGGACAAGATGAGCCCAAAGGCGCAAGTGGCGGCTTCGCTTGCGGTCCTGATTCCGGTCGCGATAGCCGGGGTCGTAGTGTTGACTCTAGCCTCCAATCTTTGGTGGCTTATCTTTGTCTTTGGCTGGTCGATCTTCCCGGCTTTCCGTCTTCTGGTTAGAGGTATCGCGAGTTTCTCGGAGGACCAGACGGAGCTTCCGGCAACCAGCGAAAAGGAGCGTGAACTCCTGGAAGCTCTACAGAGACGCGGCGAGCTTACGCCAGCACAGGCGTCGATGGAGACTTCTCTTACTGTAGCCGAGGCGGACAAGATGTTAAAAGAGCTTACGGAAGGCGGGCATCTGGAAGTCAGGGTGCGCGGCGGCGGGCTTTTCTACGGACTGTGGGAGCCAGAAGAAGGGGTTGCTGAAAAAGAGTTGCGGGACGGCCGGTAAGTATTTTGACAGGCTGCTCTCATGGTATCATTCATAGTCCAGATGGGATTTGGCGCGTAAGAGCTAGAGCGTAGGGTAAACAAGGTTTTATGGAAGAGAAAAAGATCCCAGAGACCCTCGAAGAGGCTTATAGGCTGCGCGATACGGCCGAGGAGTTTGAGAGCCGCGACTTCTACCAGGAGCAGGTCTACAAGCTGAGGCGCGAGGAGTACCGCTCGCGGGGGATACGGACGGAGATCTCCTACCGTCGCCGCGAGCGCCAGAGCGCGATCGAGTTCTCACGGGAGATGTTTTTCCTCGAAGTCTCCGAGATATCTGGCGGCGTTGGGGGAACCGGCCGGGATGGCAGGACCAAGCAGCAAGAGGCTCGCCGCTACGCCACCCGCCTCGACACCCACGCCTTTCTCAAGCAACTCGCCTCTCCTCACTCCGGGGCGGTGGAGCTTTACCGGCGGAATTACCTGGCATTGCTACGCATGGGAAAGTCTCCCAACGAAGCGTACTACCTCTCCCGGGTCATCGGGCTCACGGGAGAAGAAGAGTTCCACCGGACCATCGGGCGTGTGAGAGAGACCGGATATCCCAAAGCCAGGCTCCCTTACACGGTCGAGCGGGCGGCGATCCAGATACGAGACTTGCCTGGCGGGATGATCCTGATCCTCCTCACTTTCTTCGCCTCGCTGTTCGCCTTCGTGTGGGCGACGAACGAGTGGGGGAACGCAAACGCAGGGACCATCTTCTTCGTTACCCTGGGTCTTATCGCCGCCGGAGGGCTGATGTTGATTTCCGCCATCTTTATAGTTACCTTTATCAGATCCATAAACAAATAGTTCCGGCGCTAGGACGCCGGGTAGCGTTAACAGCGTAGGGGGGACTTTCTTATTTACGCACCGGCGCCTAAACCAAAGACGCCTCGTACACCCGTCGAAGCAGAGCCGCGCCGCCAAGTACGTCAGCGCCGCCGCGAGCGGACCAGGGCAGTTCGGCAAAAGATTTACAGGCGCCGCCGCTGGATAATGTTTTTGATCCTCCTGGGGTTGATCGCCCTATTTCTGACGATAGATACTGGTCCCAAGCAGGTGAACCGTGTACAGGCTCCCACAGTGCGGACGCAATTGGACCCGCCCATTTCTACTAGCAACCTGGATGAGCAACTCAAGCAGATAGCTGACTCCCACCAGGGTACCTACGAGGCTATAGTCTTCGATCCCGCCTCGGACAAGACCGTGGAGGTCAATTCAAAGCATCGTTTCATTGCCGCGAGCCTCGCCAAACTCCCCGTCTTGCTCACACTCTACAAGTCCGCCGCGCGCGGACAGGTGAGCCTGGACGAGAAAATCTCCATCCTCCCTTCGGATGTCCAGAACTATGGGACCGGCGTACTCAACGGCTACCCTGTCGGCTCCACCATGACCCTCCGTAAGTGCGCCTCTTACCTTATAAAAGAGAGCGACAACACCGCCTGGGTGATGCTCGAACGCCGCCTCGGCACGGCGCACATCGAAGCGGAGTTGGAGGATCTCGGCGCCGACAACACGGACTATGAGGCGCTACTGACCACTCCCGAGGACGTCCTGCTCATGCTACGAGCCATCGCCGATCCCAGCTACACAACACAGGAGCTTTCCGCCGAGATGCTCTCCCTGATGACGAACACCGCCTACGAAGACCGTCTCCCCGCCTCGCTCCCCAAAGATACTCGCGTAGCGCACAAGATCGGCTCCTACAACAGCACCTTCAGCGACGCCGGAATCGTCTTCGATAAAAGGCCGGATGGCCGGAAGGACAACTACTTCATCGTGGTAGTCGGAAGACACACCACCGAAGACGAGGCCAGAGACGCAATCCGCCAAATGTCGATTTCAACCTACGAATCACTGGTGGATCCAAGTACAGACTAGTTAGAACTAAAAGTTATGTTAGAGGAGATCTATTTTCATGAGGTACATTGGAGTTGTAATAACTTGTCTATTCATGGCGGCTATGATCGTAGTCGGAGTGGGTGTCATGGAGCCAACATCCGCCCAAGCCGCATCTGGTGGTTATGTAGCCAAATGCGGCGGTGGAAAAATCTTCCTCAATTCAAAGGAGAGAGCTACTTTTCTTCTGCACAACAAGATCCGTAGAAACCATGGCCTCAAGCCGTTCTGTATTCATCCAGACCTGGAGAAGGCCGCTCGCGCTCACTCTAAAGACATGATCCAGAGAGATTACTTCTCACACGACACGAAGGGCGGCGAAACCTTCGAGCAGCGGCTGAAGAACTATGGCTACACTCCCAGTGGTTACAGCCACTACCTCGTTGGTGAGAACATCGCCTGGGGCTCCGGCAGCTACGGCAACCCCGACTATATTGTCAGCCAGTGGATGCACAGCACCGAGCACCGGCACAATATCCTCAACGGCAAGTTCCGCCAGATCGGCATAGGAACCTATAACGGTACATTCCAAGGCTACCAGAATGCCACCATGTACACTGCCGACTTCGGAACTCGCCGCTAAAGACGGCTTCCGACAACCAAAATATGAGAGCCTCTACATATAGGGCTTTACATATAGGGCTTTCTTTTGGCACGCTGTACCATATTAAGAAAAGTTAAGAAAAATGGAAAAAATCCGCGAATTGGCGTTGACAACGAGATATGCAGATGGAACAATACGGGACTGTAAAGGAAACCCTCAGACAAGGAGGCAATTTTGAGGAAAGTAATGTTGTTGGCCGCGATGCTGGCTATGGTTCTGGTGGCCGCCGCCCCGGCTTTCGCCCAGGTCGCCATAGATAACAGCACCGACACTCAGTACAGCGACAGCTTCAACACGACGACGTTCTGTAACCAGGTGGGCGGCCTCGTGCTCGCCAACCAGGGTCAGTACGGCGACGCTGGCGCTGCCGCCACTGACAACAGCGCCGCTGCCGCTGACATCGCCCAGCAGCTTGGCGTGAGCCAGGACCAGGTCCTGAACTGCTTCTCGAACCTGGACACCAATGGCGACGGAACCATCACCACCGTTGACACGACTGGTGGCGGCACGAGTGGTGGCGGCACGGCTTCCGCTGGTGGCGGCTCGGCTTCGGCTTCCGCTGGTGGCGGCTCGGCTTCGGCTTCGGCTGGTAGTGCGGCTTCGGCTTCGGCTGGTAGTGCGGCTGCTGCTTCGGGTGGCACGCTTCCCGACACGGGTGGCGCTTCGCTGATCGCTCTTGGCGCTGGCGCTCTGCTGGTTGCTGGTGGTCTGCTGGCCCGCAGGATTGTTCGGTAAATAACCGAGCATAGGCTTCACCGGGCGGGCTCCTTCGGGAGTCCGCCTTTTTCGTGCCTGCTCCTATGGTGACTGTATAGTATGAGAAGCCTGGAGGCCGAGCTTGTATTTGGCGGGTGTAGTGGATATCCTCATGCGCGGTGAGACTTTTGAGCGGTGTGATCTTTAAAATCTCGGCCGCGTTTCTCGCGGGTGCTTTGGTGCTGATTTCGGGGGCGTTGTGGCTTTCTGGTCATTACACCGCCGAGGAGCGACGTTTGGCTGCGGCTGGGGATATGAAGGCGGCGACGGAAGCATCTCAGAAGTCAGTCCGGTTGGACCCTTTTGGTTCCGCTCCGCTTGAGGCGCAATCTTTTCTCTTCCTGCAGCGTGGCATGGACGAAGAGTCCGCGAAGTCTTTGCAGGAGGCCATGGAGCGCAATCCCAACGATTACATGACGTATTTCTTGTTAGGAAACCTTCAGGTAGTCAGGCAAAACGACCTCGACGCCGCGATAGACAGTTACCGGAAAGCCTTAAAACTCAACCCGAAACTCAGCTCTGCCAGAAGCGGATTAGCGCAGGCTCTACTAAAGCAGGGGAAGCTCGAAGAGGCGAAAACGGAGTATGAGAAGCTTCAAAAGGACAAAGGGATCTCATATCAGGGTCTCTATGACCTTGGCAGAATCAATGTGAGGACAGGAGACGCCAAAGAAGGTGCCAAAGACATAAACAAAGCCATGAACCAAGCGTCCAGAGACATTGGTAGTCTGAAGGGAGAGTTGAAGAGCCAGAGAGAGGATCTCATTCAGTCGATGACCCTCGCTCTAGCCGATGCTTTGGTGGTGCAGAGGCATTACACGCAGGCTGCGAAGGTGATCTCGGGCAGCTCTTCGGATCAGGCGCCAGCCCTTCTGGAACTTCTAAACGCAGATCCCGAGTCTTATAGGGAATCGGTGATAAACGGTGAGATCTACTAGCTCCATGGATGGACGGGATTGGCAGAAGGAGCAGCGAGACGACCTTGGTTTGCCGGAGATCCTTTATGTCTTATGGAGTTGGAGACGGTTGGTCGCGGCCTTTGTGCTGGTGCTGATGGTGGGAGGAGTAGTACTGGGCCTGTTCAGCGAACGGGTGTACACGGGAGAGGCTGTGGTTACCATTCAGCCTCAAGAAGAGCTCGCGCCGGACGATGTAGAGGCGTTTACTTCGGATGTGGGAGGCGCCGTGGGTCCCGAAGGCCTCGTGCGGGACGTAATGCGAAAGGTGCAATGGAAAGGTAGCCCGGAGGACTTTAAAGCCCGCCTGGACGTTCAACCATTTGTGGAAGGAGGAGATGAACCCGCTCTGCGGGTGCGCTTCTCCGGCGATACGGCAAGAGAGGCTGCTGCTGCGGCGAATGCTTACGCAGACCTCTTTGTGCAGAGGGTCGAGCAACTGAATAACCAGCGGCTCGCGGGCGGCTCTCTCGCTGCCGATGCTTCGGTGAAGCACAGAGCTTCGCCTCCAGATCACACGTCCAGTATGGGGCCTTTGCTCTATGCGGCCATTGCCATCGGAGTCGGGATGTTGATAGGAGGAGCGGCGGCTCTTGTGCTCGAAAGCCGGACCCACAACTGGCGGGACGCACGGGACGCCGAATTCACTCTAAGGGCGCCGGTACTCGGGATCATACCGGTGTATCCTCCGGAGACGAAGGTTTGAGTCTGGAAGCCATGAGCGGCGTGGGAGCCAATATACTCCTGGACTCAGGCTCTCCCGTGAGGCGCCACTACGATGATCTCGCGGGCAACCTGCTCTCTCTTGGAGAAGACGTAAAGAGCATAGTCGTAACCAGCCCGGAGCAGGGAGCGGGCTGTTCTAGCGTGTGCCTGGGGCTCGGAGCGGCATTGGCCGGCATGGGCAAGCGTGTAGCCGTGGTGGATTGCAACCTCGACCGGCCGCAGCTTCACAGAATGCTCGGCGAGCCAAACTTCGTCGGTCTCACCAGCGGTATGCAGAGCGGCAAATCCCTCGAAGAACATGGACACGAGGTAATCCCCGGCCTCCTGGTGGTCCCGACCGGGCCTCTCCCCTCTGGCCCAGATTTACGCCTGGAGTCCGAGCGGTTCGCGCGGACTGTGCGTGGTCTTGAGGAGAGCCGTGACGTGGTCATTCTGGATGCGCCGGTGGCGAGCCGGGTACTGGATTCTTCGGTGCTCTCCAAGAGCTTTGACGGAGTGTTGCTCGTCATACACGCTTCACGCACCTCCAAAACCACGGCGCGCGAAGTGACGGACGATATGCTAGACGCGGAGATAAACTTGCTTGGCGTAGTGTTGAACGGAAGTTCGTGAGAGCTTCCATCCACAACAGCGCCGGAGGTAGGCAATGAGCGAGAAGATCGAACCGGCAAAGAGAGAAGTATGGTCGGTGAAGCAGAAGAAACCCCGGCGTCCGGGACGGATGGTTGCCGTCTTTAGAGCACTCGTTTTGCTGGCTCTCCTCGGTGTTACGGCCTACGGAATGCTCAAAAACGGGCTTTATCAGGACAATCTTTGGCTACCGGTGGCCGCCGGAATTTTCGCTTTGCTGCTCGTTACGATCTTCGTGGATGGTTTCTACGGAGACGTCACCCGGACGGGGTGGATATTGGTAGCGCTACTTGGAGCGCTCGCCGGAATAAAGGGTCTATCCATGACCTGGACCATAAGCGAGGCGGAGACCGTCAAGGAGATACTGCGCTGTTCGATGTATCTGGCTACCTTCCTGATAGTCCTCGCCGCGCTCTCCTCAATCCGACAGGTGGGACCTCTCATGGACATCGCCGTCCTGATCGTTGCCGCCGTCGCAGGCTACGGGCTTTTGCAGAAGATAAGCCCGATCCAGTACCCGGTCACCTCTCTGGATAGCGTCAGGATCGACTCGACGGTGGATTACGTGAATACGCTGGCCGTCGTACTCGGCATGGGGATAGCACTGGCTCTCGCGCGGATGACGCAGGTACGCAACGCGGTTTTCCGGGGCCTCTATGCTGTATTGATTCTCGCTTTCCTCGTGGCGCTGTACCTGACTGCTTCTCGCGGCGGCATCGCCTCGCTGGGAATTGGTTTGATCTTCCTCTTCGTCCTTTCCAGTCACCGGTTGCGAATGCTCACCAACCTGCTGTTGCTCTCGGCTCCCGGAGCCTGGCTGGTCTTCGAGATGCGGAACCTGGAGGGCCTGTCGCGGGCAGATGTGCCAGACAACCTCAAGATTGCCGACGGGACAACCTTCGGGAACTATCTCATAGTGGCGCTCGCGGTGGCCTTTGTATTGCAACTGGGCTACTCATTGCTGGCGAATCGCTACGAGCTAATGCCCATGGGTCGCCGTGCGCTCGGCATTCTAGCCGTGGGCGTTATATTGCTCACGGCCTGCGCGGGGGCATTCGTAGTCGTAAACCACTACGGAGGAATAGGTAATACCTACAGTACCCTCGTCACCAAACCGGATAACACCAAAGACGTGAACAAGCGGCTCGCCTCAGCCAGCATAGGCTTCCGGCAAGATTACTGGAAAGTCGCCTGGGAGTCTTGGAAGGAGCATCCGCTGACCGGCACGGGCGCGGGTACTTTCCAGTTCACCTGGCTCAAGGACCGCCCCATAGATACCGGAGTGAAACAGGTCCACAACCTGTATCTAGAACAGGGAACGGAGACCGGTTTGTTTGCCTTTCTGGCGCTCATCGCCTTTGCAGTGACTCTCGTCGGTTATACGGTGCGGGCCATCTGGCGATCCAGGGCGGGAGGGGACCAGCGTGTGCTGCTGGCGGGGCTGGGGGCGGCGATAGTGACTTATTTCGTCTCTTCGACCATCGAGTGGCACTGGTACATACCGGCCTCGACGCTGTTCTTCTTCTTTCTGGCGGCGATGACCGCCAAGTTCGCCGCGAAGCCGGAATGGAGCGACTCCGAGGTGGAACCTTCTTCCGCTACCGGTAAGAGCGCCCCCAACGCGCATCCGGGGCAGCAATCTTCCTGATCGCTGGATTGAAGCGGTGTGGGGGAGAGCATATCATCGGGACCGATGAGTCCCCGGTATCCTCGACTGGATAAAGACTACGAAGCCTATGTGGGCCGGATCGCTCGCGGGGCTGGCGTCAGCTCCGCGGGTCAGACCGCGGGTCGTCTGCTGGGCTACGTTACGCGCGTCGTAATAGCGCGAATGCATGGCCCGGCGCAGCTCGGGTTCTACGCGCTGGGAATGACGCTCGCGCAGGTGGTGAACGTACTCGCTCAGTTCGGTATGGACAACGGTGTGGTGCGCTACGTCGCCCACTACAGAGCGGGGGGCGACACCGCCCGGGTCCGTGGGACTATATTGCAGGCTCTTGCGGTGACCTTCGCATTGAGCGTGGCGCTCTCGGGTTGTATGTTCCTCGGCGCGGGGTTTCTCTCGGATCAGGTCTTCGGCAAACCCTTTCTGGAGACGATGTTCCGGGCCTTCGCTGTCGCTATACCGTTCCTTACGCTAATGAGCATGACGCTCTGGGCGAGCCAGGGTTTTCAGACGATGAAGTACGCAACCCTGGTGCAGCAGATCCTGCGTCCGCTGGTGAACCTGGCTCTCGTTTTCATCTTCTACCTGTTAGGGGTGCAGATACTCGGAGCGGTCGCGGCGTACATACTCTCGATGGTCTTTGGTTCGGCGGTGGCGCTATATTACCTGAGAAAAGTTTTCCCAGACCTCACCGAGAGCAGGATAGAGCCAAAGTACGAGAGCCGCGAGCTTTCGGCGGTTTCCGGGCCGATGATCGTCGCGAACCTCACGCAGTACGCGAACCTTTGGACGGCGGTCATATTGCTAGGCATCTTCGAGCCCGCGCCGGTAGTCGGCATCTACGACGTGGCGGCTCGCACGGCGGGGCTCTCGACGCTGGTTTTGATCTCTTTCGGCGGCATCTTCTCGCCCATGGCGTCGAGCCTTCACCAGCAAGGGCTTCTCAGGGACCTCGGATACCTGTACAAGGATGTCTCTCGGTGGGTGTTTACGGGGGCTTTGATCTTCTTCCTGGTAACAGCCATGCTCTCGAAGGACATCATGCGGGTGTTCGGGGATGAGTTCGTCTCCGGTTGGTCGGTGATCGTCGTAATCTCCGCCGCCCAACTCTTTAACTCCTCCGTCGGGCCGACCGTCCGCCTGCTGGCGATGACCGGCCACCAGAAGGCGGTGATGGTCTCGACCGTCGGCTCCGCCCTGACCGCCGCCGTTCTGGGTCTGCTGCTCGTACCGGCTTTCGGAATCCTGGGAGCGGCAGCGGCGACGGCGGTGGCTCTCGTCTTCGCGAACGCCGCCACCCTGTACTTCGTCCGCCGCCGTCTCGGGTTCTGGCCTTACGGCCGCCTGTACGCGAAGCCCGCGGTGGCCGGTATCGCCACGGCACTGATGATCTACGCCGCGCGCTTGCTTGTACCAGGTTACACGGGTCTTCCGGCGCTCCTACTCCTGGTTCCGCTCGCCCTGATCTCTTTCTTCGCCTTGCTCTATCTTCTGGGTCTTAGCCCGAGTGACCGCCAATTCCTCTCTTCGTTTGGGGCTGGCCTCGCCCAGACGTTGCGCCGAACCACGCCGGAGACAAAAGGTAGATGAAAGGTTCCAGGAGACTCGTATCGCGTAGCGCGGGCGAGCGGTTGCTTGCCGGACTCTACGTGGACTTGAACCGGGAGCCCCGCAACTCCACCTTTCTGGCGGGAAGCGGCCGCAGTGGGACCACCTGGCTCTCGGATCTCATCAACCACAGGCGCGACTATCGTTATATCTTCGAGCCGTTCAACCCGGAGAAAGTAAGCATTTGCGGCCATTTCCGGTCCAAACAGTACCTCAGACCGGACGATAGCAGAGAAGAGTTCCTTGGTCCCGCGCGGAAGATCCTCTCGGGCGGATTGCGGAACGGCTGGACGGACAGGTTCCATCGCGGCTTCCTCACCCGGCGGCGATTGATCAAGGACATCCGGGCCAACCTCTTGCTAGGCTGGATGCGCGCCAACTTCCCGGAGATGCCGATAATCCTCCTTCTCAGACATCCTTGCGCCGTTGTTGCATCCAGGCTCAGGCTGGGCTGGAATGACAACCTCGCCGAGACGATGGAGCAGGAGGACCTCGTCGCGGACTACCTCTCTCCGATGGAGGATGCGATACGGTTCGCGCGGGATGACTTCGAGCGCCACCTGTTTCTCTGGTGCATAGACAACTACGTGCCGCTGACGCAGTTTTCGCCCGGAGAGATCCACGTTGCTTTCTACGAAGACCTGCTCGCCTCTCCCGAGGAAGAACTCCAGAGCCTCTTCGCGTTCCTCGGCAGGCGCGTAGACGAGAGAGTCTACGAACAGATGGAACGCCCTTCGCCATTGAGCAGCGAAGATACGAGCCGTACTTTAGATGGATGGAGAAGCTCTGTTAGCAAGGCGCGGATCAGCCGGGCCGGTGAGATCCTCGGTCTCTTCGGGCTGGACCGGATCTACGGCGAAGACTCGATGCCCGATCCCAAAGGCGCGCTCGATTTGATGCGCGCGCGACCCGAGGAGGCGTCCGGTTGGACAAACCGCCGGTGATCCTTCTCTCGGGGATAAGATGGGACTTCCTCTGGCAGCGGCACCAGACCCTCACAACCCTCTTCGCCCGCGCCGGCTACCCGACGGTCTTCGTCGAGACCACGGGTTTCGCTAATCCTTGTCCAGGCCGGGACACACTTCGTAAGGTCGCCGACCGGATCAGACGCGCGGGGCGCGCGGATCGTGTAGACCTTGAGAATAGACTTACCATCTACACGCCGCTTACCGCCCCCCCGACCAACAAACTCTTCCAGTGGATCAACTCGAAGCTCTTCGCGCCGCGAGTAGTCCGGGACCTCCTCTCGATAACCGGGCTGGACCCGATCGTCGTCGCCTATCCACCCACCCAGACGACGTTGGACCTCATCTCCGGCCTGCGTCCGCGCCTCCTGCTCTACGACTGCTCCGATGACTACGAAGAGTTTACCGGAGTGCCGGATGACATCGCAAAGACAGAAGGCGAACTCATCCGTCGCGCGGACCTCGTCTCCTGCACCTCTACGCGCTTACTCCAGAAAACGCGCTCCATCCGGCCGGATGCTTTCCTCAGCGGTCCAGGTGTCGAATATGAGCGCTTCTCAGGCTTGCAAGGCGAACGCCCCAAAGATATACGGACCGTTTGTTTCTTCGGCCACTTGAGCCGCGAGCGGATAGATCTCCCGGCGCTCATATCCATGGCTGGGGCGGGTTTCAAGGTGCGCCTGGTTGGCGGGCTGGGCCGTTTGGAGAAGAGTTTCCTCGAAACTCCCGGAATCGACTATCGGGGAGAGGTCCCTCATGCAGAGCTTCCGGCGGCGCTCGAAGGCGTGGATGCGTTCGTGTTCCCTTATCTGGTGAACGGGCTAACGCGAGGTATCTCACCGGCCAAGACTTACGAGTGCATGGCTACCGGCAAGCCTGTGGTGAGCGCCCCGCTACCGGCGATGACGGAGTTGAGAGAGTATGTCTATCTCGCCGGAAAGCCGGAGGAGTACGTGAAAGCCTTGCGAGGTTTGCTGGAGATAGAGACTGAGGAGAAGATTCAGGCGAGGATAGATATCGCCCGCCGGAATTCCTGGGAGCGGCGGTTCGAGGAACTGGAGCGGCGGCTGTGGAGCAGGCTGTAGGCGACGTTTGAGCAGGGTAGAGGTACTTGGAGTTGGAGTGGACGCGCTAACGGTGGAAGAGCTTGAGGCGGAGGTCCGGCGCTTCGTTACGACTGGGGAGCACGCCCTCGTGCTGAATGCCAACGTGCATTGCCTCAACCTCTGCTACGAGGATCCCAGGCTTCGGAACTTCTTGAATAGCACTTCTCTGGTCTTCTGCGACGGAGCCGGGGTAATGCTCGCCGCGCGGATTCTTGGGAGCCGAATCCCGCGGAGGATCACCTATGCCGATTGGATCTGGCGTCTGGCTGCCCTGGCCGAGACCGAGGAATTCTCCCTTTACTTCCTCGGCGCCAAGCCCAGTGTCGCGGAGAAAGCCGCCAGGCGTCTCAAGGCCTGGCATCCCAGGCTGCGGATCGCCGGAACGCGGCATGGTTACTTCGACCATGCCGCCGGGAGTTCAGAAAACGAGGCCGTGCTGGCTGGGATCAACGCCGCCGAGCCGGACATTCTCGTGGTCGGGTTCGGAATGCCGCTCCAGGAATATTGGCTGATGGAGAACTGGGACCGGGTGAACGCGAAGGTCGCCCTCACCGGGGGGGCTGTTTTCGACTACGCCGCCGGAGAGTTGCGCCGGGGACCACGTTTCATGACGGTGCACGGTTTCGAGTGGCTCGCTCGGTTACTGATCGAACCGCGAAAACTTTGGCGACGGTACCTGATCGGCAACCCCCTGTTTCTGATCCGGGTTATCAGGCAGCTTGCGTTTTCGGGAAAAGATGAGGCACGAAGCGGAGGTAGTAGGTAAACTCCTTTTCGTGAGGGGAAGATCTTTGCCAAACCTTTTTTCAGGCGTTCTGTGCGCGACCGCGCTGGCGGCCTTTTGTTTGCTGCTTCTTTCCGCTGGTCAGGCCGACGCGGCGACTGACTCCTACATAGATTTCGACCGCCACGCTACTTACGAAGACCTCTCCAGTGGAAGTAAGAACGGCGCAGTCGTCAAGAAGCTGGCGGATGGGTCGGGAATGGTGCAGCTCGCCTCGTCCGGGCTAAATACGGGCACGGATAGCAGCGGCGCGTACAACGGCGGCCGTTACTACTGGGGGTCTCTGACCTCGCAGGTCTATAGCACCTCGACCTTATTCGATGCGGTTGTACCTTCCTGGAACGCCACGACTCCGTCCGGCACCTGGCTGCAACTCGAAGTAAGGGTACGGTCAGGCGGTAACTGGACACCGTGGTTCAACATGGGCGTGTGGGCGAAAGGAACGGGAGACGTCAAGCGGCACAGCGTAAACGGCCAGAGGTCGGGAGACTGGCACGTCTTGACGGACACGTTGCAGAGCATAGGCTCCGTGTTCGGCGGCGCATACCAGTACAGGCTCAAGCTCTTTACCGAGAAGCAGGGTATTTCTCCGGAGGTTCGGTCGCTGGCTTTTACCTCGTCCGACTCCTACCGGCACGGGGACTCTCTCGGGGTCGCTGCGGATAAGAGTATATGGGGGCGTGACCTCCAGGTACCCGAACGCTCGCAGATGATCTACCCGGATGGCGGAGAGGTGTGGTGCAGCCCGACCTCGCTCTCGATGGTGATGGCTTACTGGTCGAACAAGACAGGCAATGGAAACCTGAATCAAACCGTGCCTACCGTGGCCCACGGGACATACGATTACGTCTACAAGGGAAACGGAAACTGGCCGTTCAACACCGCATATGCTTCGGCCTACGGGCTCAGAGCGTCGGTCAACCGCTTCAGCTCTCTCGGGCAGGTGGAGCGGTGGATAGACCGCGGCGTACCGGTCGTTGCCAGCGTGGCGTGGGACAACAGGTACAGCGGGCAGCAGCTATCGGGCGCTCCGATCACGACCACCTACGGACACCTGCTCGTGGTCCGGGGTTTCACCTCCTCGGGTAACGTTATCGTCAACGACCCGGCGGCGAGCAGTAACTCCGGGGTTCGGCGAGTCTACGACAGGTACGAGTTCTACCGGGCCTGGTTCCAGACGGGCTCCGGCGGCGTCGCGTACCTGGTCTATCCGAAGAGCTGGCGCATCCCCGACAAGACCGACGCCCACGGAAGCTGGTGATCCACCCACGGCGGACATAGGTTCGTGCCGCGGCGTTATACTTCATTCTCGTAAGCAGTGCGGCACGAACCTCGAAGTGAGATCTGAAGAAGCTATTCGACATAAAGTTCTTGAGACGGTTCCTCAGCATCTCGGTCTTGATGCTGGCGGATTCGGCGGCGCTGATCCTGGGATTGGCGACAGCAGCATATCTGGCGGGCGGCGGTGTAAAGGTAAGAGAAGTCCTGTACTTCGCGCCGGCCTTGCTCGCGGTCTGGATACTGCTTCTGTTCTCGTTTCATCTGTACGACCGGGCAAGAATGCGGAGGGACCCTGGAGCGCTCCTCGCGGCTACGCTTTCGTGGGCCGGCCTGATGTTTCTGGCGGTGGCGATCTATCCCGAGACCGGGCTGGCGGCGGGAGAGGTGTTGCTTGTGGCGGCCTTCGCCTTGATCGTGAGCAGCATACTGCGTTTGCTCTACGAGCAGGGGATAGAGATGATCTTCCGCAGAGGACTGGGCCTGGCCCCCACCATCATCATCGGAAACGCGGAAGAACGCGCTCGTGTGTGCCGGATTATGAGGCCGTCTTCCGGTGCGAACCCGGTGGTGGGGGAGATGGACCTCGGTGAAGGCGTGGATCTCTCGGCGCTCCGTAAAATGCTGGACGGCACCAATGCCCGCGGCGTCATACTCGCCGGCGCGGAGCGGCTGCCGGATGAAGAGCTGCTGGACCTCCTGCGCTCCGTGCGGTTGCGCGGCGTTTGGATGAGAGTTGTACCCGGAGCTCTCACCCTGATGCGGAGCCGTCCGATCCTCTCACACAGCATGGGCCTTCCGCTCCTCGAAGTACACTACCCGCGCCTGGACAATACGCAAAGGTCCTTGAAACGCGCCCTCGACGTAGTCGTCTCGCTGGCGGGCCTTCTCCTGCTATCGTCGCTCTTCCTAATAGTCGCCCTGGCTATAAAGCGCGACTCGCCAGGACCTGTACTCTTCCGCCAGAAACGGGCCGGAGTGGATGAGAAGGTCTTCATCTGTTACATGTTCCGCTCCATGTATCAGGATTCCGAGCAGCGCCAGGAGGAGCTTGAGAGGCTAAACGAGGCAGATGGGCCGGTCTTCAAGATCAAGGAAGACCCTCGTGTAACAAAGGTCGGACGTTTCCTGAGACGTTGGAGCATAGACGAGTTGCCGCAGCTCATGAACGTTTTGAAAGGAGAGATGAGCGTAGTCGGACCGCGTCCGCTGCCCATGCGGGACTTCGAGAGGATGGGCGAGTTGCACAAACGGCGTCTGGCGGCCATCCCCGGTATGAGCGGCTACTGGCAGATCAGTGGCAGGAGCAAACTCTCATTCGAGGAGATGGTGCGCCTGGATCTCTACTACATAGAGAACTGGTCGCTCTCCTTCGACCTCAAGATCATCATAAAGACCCTGGGCGCCGTCCTGCGCCGCGAAGGCGCTTACTGATCTCAGGAGGTCTCGTAAGTGGTCTCCGGGGAGTCCGGGGACGGTAGAGTGATTTCCGACTTTCAGGTGTCTTGGCGCCAGGAATACTCTGGTCGGCCTGTGGTACATTTTATCGGTTGCGGATTCCGGGGCTCGACGGTGAGGGCTAATCCATCTTGGATTAAAGTATGCCGGGCGCGGTCTGGCGGCAAGAGATGAGGCTTAGTGGGTCATACTTTAACGCGAAGAGAGTTTCTCAAGGTGGCCGGAGCCGGTACGGCTGGCGCGGCTCTGTTGGGTACGTCGGCGGTCAGCGCGGGGTGCAGTTACCTTCCAACTGGGGGTTCGAGGATGAACGTCGTGGTGGTTATCATAGACAGCCTGAGGAAAGATCACGTCGGAGCATACGGGAACGACTGGATCCAGACCCCAAACCTCGACGCTCTCGCTAAAGACAGTATGCTCTTCACCCGCGCGTACCCGGACTCCATCCCCACCATCTGCGCCCGGCGTGCGATCCACACCGGCACCAGGACCTGGCCTTTCAGGAACTGGACCCCGGTCAAGGGCGACACCTTCCAGCCCTACGGCTGGCAGCCCGTCCCCCAAGACCAGACCATGCTCGCGGAGATCCTGAAAACTGAGGGTCTGAGCACGAACCTCGTCACCGACACCCACCATATGTTCAAGGCGTCTTACGACTTCCAGAGAGGCTTCGATACCTTCGATTTCATCCGCGGGCAGGAGAGAGACCACTACCGTCCGATGTCGCTGGCCCCGCAAAAGAAGGTGGACCGCAACACCGTCTCCGGCAACGATAACAGCATGGTAGACAAGGTGCGCCAATATATTGCCAACACCCTGAACAGAAAAAGCGAGGAGGACTGGTTCGCCCCGCAGGTCTTCACCTGGGGGGCGAGGTACCTGGAGGCGGTCAAGGAGACAGAGCCGTTCTTCCTCATAGTGGACAGCTTCGACGTGCATGAGCCGTGGGACCCCCCCAAGAAATATGTGGACCTCTACGACGACTCATACGACGGTCCAGAGCCCATCGTACCTAACTACTCGGACGCTAGTTGGATCTCCGACCGCGAGCTAAAGAGGATGCGCGCCCTCTATGCGGGAGAGGTGACGATGGCGGACCACTGGCTCGGAACTTTCCTCGATAAGATGGAGAGCCTGGGCCTGATGGACAACACCCTGCTCATGTTGCTCTCTGACCACGGCGCGGCCCTCGGGGAGCACAACGACACCGGCAAGCCCTACTGGGCGCTCTACCCGGAGCTTACAGATATTACCTTCATGATCCGTCATCCCGAGGGAAAGGGAGCCGGGAAGACCAGTGATTACTACGCCTCCACCCACGACGTAGCCCCGACGATACTCGGTTCGATGGGCATGGAGCGGAATCCGCAGATGGAAGGACAGGACCTTTCGGTGATCCTTGAGGGCAAGAAGCCCACGCCGCGTCCCCACTTCACCCTCGGCTACGACGAATACGTCAAGACCCGCGACGACGACTACGCCATGATCAGCCTGAACGACGGCTCGGATGCGAAGCTCTTCGACCTCAAGAGCGACCCTAACATGGATAAGGACATCGCTGGGAAGCACCCGGACGTCGTGAAGCGCCTGTGGAATGACTACGTCCTCAAGGACGCGGGCGGTCCGCTACCCAAGTACTGATTCCAGGGAGAGATTTTGTCCAAGCTGCTTTCGACTTTCCTACGCTTGAGCGCGCTGATGTGCCTGCCGGGCGGCGTGCTGTGGGCGCTTTCTCCCCTGGGAGTCCACTTCTCCGAGTTGAAGTTCAAGACTCCCAACGTCTTCTGGAAGCTCTTCCCCTCCGCGCCGCTGCTACTGCTGATAGGCGTGGTAGGGGTGCATTTCTGGCTCTCGGGCCGCTACGGACGGCTCGGTAAGATAGGGTTGTTCGTGATCCTGCTCGGTCTCACGCTCGTAATCGCCGGCGACGTCGGCCTGTACTGGCTCCAGATAGACAACGTCTACATCATGTCCGCCCCGGCATATCGTACCTTTCGCATTGGACTTCTGATCCTTGGAGTGGGCTCCGTAATATACGGTGTCGCCAACCTGTGGAGAAGGACGCTGCCGGACTGGGCTTCGCTGCCGTTCACTATTGGTGCGGTATGCGGCCTGGCTTCCTTTGTGCGGGACTCTGGACAGTTCGGAGCGACGCTCTGGGTAATGTACGGCGCGGGCTGGGCCTGGCTGGCGACCGTGGTCGTGATCGACGCTTTCGTGTCGTTCGTACGGAAGCGGCGGGCGCGCTCTCAAGAAATTCGTACCTCATAGGCTTTCGCATCGGCGCAAAACCTCTATAATCTTCGCCGTGAATACGGAAGGAAACTCGCGGCGCGACGAGAACGCCTCTGAAAAAGAACCTTATGCTGGAAACCAAGAGTCCGGGATGAACTCATCCCCGAACGAGCCGGTTGACGATAAACAGGATCGTCCACCCGGCGCGGCGGGCGACGCGCCCTCTGGGGTGCCGGGCGTCGCCGCTACTGACACCATAGGCGGCGATAGGGGTGACACCTATGTCGCGCGGGTCGCGCGCGGCGCGGGCATAAGCACGGCCGGACAGGGGATAGGCCGCGTACTCGGATACCTCGCTCAGATAATCATCGCGCACACGTTCGGGCTGCAGGCGTATGGTTTTTATTCTCTGGGGGTCGCGGCGTCCAACGGCGCGCAGATACTGTCGCGCTTTGGCATGGAGAACGGCGTGGTGCGTTACGTCGCCCACTACCGGGCTCAGGAGGACACCGCGCGGGTCCGCGGCACGATAATCCAGGCCATAGCGGTCACGTTCGCGGTGAGCATAGTGCTCTCCGCCGTCATGTTCTTCGGGGCGGAGTTCGCGGCGGAATGGTACTACAAGAAGTCTGTCATGGGACCAGTGCTCAAGGCGTTCGCCCTGTCCCTGCCGTTCTTTACGTTCATGATGATGGTGCTCTGGGCGACGCAGGGCTTTCAGACAGTTACATATGCCAGCTACGTGCAGCAGATTATACGTCCCGCCCTGTTCCTGTTGCTCGTGCCGGTGTTCTATCTGCTCGGAGCCGGTGTGGTAGGCGCCGTGGCCGCCTACGGAGTATCCATGTTCCTCGGGTGTGTGATCTCCGTCTACTTCCTGAGAAAGCTCTTTCCGCCACTCTTCGACCGGCGAGTGCGGCCGAAGTTCGAGACTCGCTCGCTCTTCTCCGTCTCGGTACCCATGAGCATCGCCACGGGCGCTCAGTACGCCAACACCTGGTCGGCCATCTGGGTGCTTGGGTACTTCGCCGCAGGTACGCCCGTGGGCATATTCCAGGCCGCGGCCCGCACGGCGACCTTCTCGACGATAGTGCGGTTCGCGTTCTCGGGCATCTTCTCCCCGATAATCTCCAGTTTGCACGCTCAGGGCGACAGGGAGAACCTGGGACGGCTCTACAAGGACATAGCGCGTTGGATCTTCACTGGGGCCTTCGGGATCTTCCTGGTGATCATACTACTCGCTCACGACGTCCTCGTCTTGGGCTTCGGCGAAAGAGCCGCAAGTGGTGTCCTGGCCCTCATTATCGTCGCCGCCGCGCAACTCTACAGTTCCTCCGTGGGGCCGACGCCCCGGATGCTCGCCATGACCGGGAACCAGAACATAGCGATGGTAGCCACAGCCGCCGCCGCTCTCACGGGCCTGGCCGTGAGCGTCACCCTGGTCTCACTCGCCTCCGAGCCCGAGTACAAGATCCTCGGGGCCGCCGTGGGCATGGCCTCAGGCATCGTTGCCGAGAACACCGCTACCCTGCTCGCCGTCCGGCGCCGGCTCGGCTTCTGGCCGTACAACCTTGCGTGGCTCAAGCCGCTCGCCGCCGGGCTCATCGCCGCCGCCGTGGCATACCTTGTCGGTTTGCTCCTTCCACTGCCGGCCATCCCGACCATAGCCGTCGTCGGAGCTGTACTCGGCATCCTCTACCTGGCTCTGCTGGTCCTCTTCGGACTCTCCGAGACGGACAAGGAGTTCCTCGGGGCGTTCTGGAACGTGGCGCGGCGCGTCATGCGCCGGGGTTCGAGGTCCAGAGATCGAGGAGGAAGCTGAGCTTTGGACGACCGCCGGACGAAAGTTCTCTACATAGCCGGTCTCGGACGGAGCGGCAGCACGATCCTCGCTAACAGTCTGGGACAAATCAACGGCTTCTTCTCGGCCGGCGAACTAAACTTCGTCTGGAAACACAACGTCATAGAGAATCGTCTGTGTGGCTGCGGACGTCCGTTCCACGAGTGTCCGGTGTGGACGGAGGTCATGGGCGAAGCCTTCGGCGGCATGGATGGCGTGAACGCCCGCGAGATGATGCGGCTTCAGGCGTCGGGGACCCGCACGCGGCACATACCCCTCATGTTGAGCAAGCGCGGCCGAGGCGCGTTGAAAGACCGGATCCAGAAGCTGCTAATCAACTCTGGGAGGCTTTACGAAGCTATCGGGTCGGTGACGAGCAGCCGCATTATCGTCGACTCTTCCAAAGAGCCCGCGCACGGGTACGCGATGAGCATGATCCCATCGGTGGACTTTTACGTGCTGCACCTGATCCGGGACCCGCGCGCCGCCGCTTACTCGTGGCTCAAGAAGAAACCTCAGCCAGATAGCGAGACCAGAGAGTTCATGCACCGTAAGACTTCGGCTGAGAGCGCCGCGCTCTGGGATAGCTGGAACGCCTCGGCCGATGCCCTGTGGCGCCGCACGCCCGAAAAGTACATGAGGCTCCGCTACGAGGACTTCATCGCAAGCCCCCGCGAAAGCTTCGAGCGTATCCTGACGTTGATCGGCGAGAAGAATGCCAGGCTGCCGCTGGCGAGCGAACGGGAAGTGAAGCTGGGCGTTAGCCACACCGTCTCCGGGAACCCCAACCGCTTCGACACCGGAGCCGTCGAATTGCGTCCGGATCAAGCCTGGATGGAGAAGATGCAGCTACGGGATCGCGCCATCGTCACGGCGCTAACGTTACCCCTAATGAAACGCTACCATTACCCGATTGCACCGAAAGCCGACAGCAGCTAGAAGCTGAAGCTGTAGCGCTGCTCCTTCCAGGGGTCGCCGTAGTTGTGGTAGCCGTTCTCTTCCCAGAAGCCCGGCTTGTCCTCGGCTATAAACTCCATGCCCCGGAGCCACTTTGCGCTCTTCCAGGCGTAGAGACGCGGTATCACTAGCCGCATCGGTGCCCCGTGACCCGTCTCTAGCGGCACTCCATTGTGATGCGTCGCAAAGAGCGCATCTTCTTCGTAAAGCTCCTCCACCGGCGCGTTCGTCGTATACCCGCCGTCGCAGAAAACGGAGAAGAACTTCGCCTCCGGCTGAGGCTTTGCCAGGTCCAGGAGGTATTTTGCCGGAACGCCCGTCCACACGTTATCCAGCTTGCTCCACGAGGTAACGCAGTGCATGTCCGCCTTTACCTCGACCATGGGAAGCTCGTTCCACTCCTCCCAGCTAAAGCGCAGCGGGTTCTCGACCAGCCCATCTATCGTGAAGTCCCAGACATCGGGGTTGAAGTTTGGTGTCGGACCGTAAGTCAGGATCGGCCAGCGCTCCCCGACCAGGTATTGTCCCGGCGGAACCCGCTCCTTGCCGCGCGCGGTGTCTATCTCGATGCGTTCCATCCGCCTACTTTGCCGTCGTCTCGATTTCCCCCTTCGGCTTCTTGCCGATGCTGACCATCTCCGGGCTTACGCCTTCGGCGGGGCCGTCGCCCAACTCCGCGTCCCGGTACTGGTAGACGCCACGGCAGGTGTGGCCGCCGGTGGTGCGTTTCTCGGTGTATGAGAGCTTGACGTTGGGGTTTATGGCGCTGACCATCGCTTTTTCGTAGGTGGAAAACGCGGCGCAAGGCTTGACGTCCCAACCGATTACGCCATCGTGTCCCATGCCGCCGAACCAGGGGCAGCGGTCGGCGTTTATGACGTACTCGCCATCTTTGGTTTCGGTCAGGGTGATCTCGATGTCGAAGAAGCGGTTGGCGAGCATGACTACGTCCACGGTGTCTTTCATTGTCTTGACGCCAAGTTGTTCACGCAAATCGCCGCCTTGCTTCTCGCCGATACGGCTCATGGCGAGTTTGCCGACCTTTTGGCCGTCGTAGCCGAGGTCGTCGGCGGCCCGGATCATCTCGTCCAGAATGACTCCGGTACCAGCGGCGGCTGCCTTCCACTTGTACCACGTCGGTCCCGGAAGCCCGAGTTTCATAGCCCAGCGCGCCAGAAAGAGCGGTAGACGGGGCAGACCATAGACCTCAAGCCATTTCATAAAGAACCGATGTCCTCTCTTTGCTTGCGTAAATCGTCTCCCATTATACCCGCTGGCGCACCTTGCACCGCGGACGATATAAGTTTTCGTATCCTGATTCGAGCGTATAATGACCGGCTATAGTGCCGAAGAATCACGCGCCAACGCCGGAGGTGATCTCACGCCTCAAAGAGGAGTATCCTGACGCTCGCACCGAGCTTAATTGGACTAACCCCCTTGAGTTGCTCGTGGCGACAATTCTCTCCGCCCAGACTACGGATGTGCGGGTGAATCAGGTGACCGGAAACCTGTTCGAGAAGTACCGCACCGCCACCGACTACGCTGGAGCTGAACCATCTGAGTTGGAGGAAGACATCCGCCCGACTGGCTTCTATAGGAATAAGGCCCGTTCGATTCAGAACATGGCCCGCATTCTGCTGGAAGAGCACGGGGGGAAGGTGCCTCGCACTATGGTAGATCTGGTCGCCCTACCCGGCGTGGGCCGTAAGACCGCCAACGTGGTGCTCGGCAACGCCTTTGGTATAGACGAAGGCATCGTCGTCGATACCCACGTCCGCCGTCTTTCGAACCGCCTCGGCCTCACCACTCAACAAGACCCCGAGAAGATAGAGCGGGATCTCACACAAACCGTCCCTCAAGAAGACTGGACCGTCTTCTCCCATCTGCTCATTTTCCACGGCCGCCGCGTCTGCAAGAGCCGTAAACCAGATTGCCCAAACTGTGTGCTAAAAGATATATGCCCGTCGGCATTCGAGTACAAAACTTCCTGAGATGCAGTTTAGTGCTTTGCTCACAGATACTGGAGCCGAGCGGTTAGAATTGGCCAGAGCTTAGAGAAAGGAGTCACTTGAGTAGCGGATACATACCTCCGAAGGATGAGCCCGGGCTCGATGACATCCTCGATGCGCTGAGGGAGGCGCTCGCCCACAATCCGCGGGTTGCGGAGGTGCCCGCGGAGAAATTGGCCCGACAGCTTGTGCTCCGCGGCCACCTGGAGAAGGAACCCTCGCCGACTCTCGTGGCCGAGGCTCTGCAAAGCATCGAGGCTGAAGAGGGAAATCCAACGTGAGCCCAAGGGCGACTAGAGTCTAGAGAAAGGAGGCGGCGCGGGCCGCTCCCGCTAGAGTTCAGAGCCCGCGCCACAACTCATGGAGAGTCTACCAGACCGCTATCGTAAATCTCGCAGACCTCGCGCAGAGGCAGAAATGGACAATTACAGACGCGAGCTAGTGATCCAGCTTTGGAAACGCAGCGGGCCGTTCTGGGAAGCTATTGAAGGCATGCGGGTGCGTTGGAACGTAACTACACAGCGAGCATTGCCACCAAAACGTAGGTACATAGCCCTTCTTCCTCCGACGGTAGATCGCGTCAACACTCCAGAAAAGGAAGAAGTTTATCTCAGGTGGCGTATCGAGTTATCGAAAATTGCCGCCGGCATCGTGCCCGAAGCGCTACATGGAGTTCGCTCAGCCTACGACAAGAGCCTGGACGATTGGGAACCCTTCATCTCTGCGTGTGTGCTTTTTGATCCGCCGGATACTGACCTTGGGAAATTCGCCGAACTGGGCCGTCCTTTCGCTGTAGACGCCGCTTCCTCTAGCGGCCCGCTCGTATTCTCCTCACCGCCCATTAGCAAGATGTATGATCCGGACAGCGAGAGAGCTATCGCGGCCGAAGCTTGGAGTGCCGCAGTCGATGCAATATTTGAACTGTACCTCAAACCTATGGGCCTGGATATGGATGAGGTGTGGGATCAGGTACATGCTCGCCACCCCGAAATACTAAGAAACCGCCAACAGAAGCTCCATAGCCTGCCCACACGCGACTATATTCAAGTCAATGAGTACACTACTTGGGATGATGTCAAAGAAGCTTTCAAGGCAGTGTCGTATGCACGCCCGAGCCTGCCCAAACGTGGGCGGGATAAACGCGACCGGCTCCAATGCCTGGAGTGAACAGCGACCGGCTCCAATGCCTGGAGTGCGCTATTCTAAATGACCGGCACGGATGGAGCTACGCACAACTTGCTGAACGATATGGATGGCTAGACCACACTCTGGCTAGCAAGTACATCAAAGATGGTCGTGGAATACTCAAAGAGCCTTAGACAAATACCCGCTGCTTTTTAGCCTACCGTACTTATAGTTCTATAGCTACGCTGTTCTCAGATGAGCAGTCTAGTTCACATTTCAGAGGCAGCTAAGCGTCTTTCAGTAACGCCGCAGCATCTTCGAATCTTAGAGTGGCAGGGCCGCATCCCGCCGGCCCGACGCGACTTCAACGGCCGCGTCTACTCTGACTTCGACATAGCGCTACTAAAGAAAATTGGCATCGGCTCCCGGCCTCGTAGGCTGAAGCGCGCGGAAGATGTGCTTGGTGGATAAGTCCGCGATTTCTTACACCCCGCGTCCCGACGCCACGCCAGAAGCCGGGACAAGAGCGCTCGCTAGCGTCTACAAATTCATTCTTGATTCTCATGAAAAGAAAAGCAGCTCCACGACAAGCTGCTCAAAAAACGCGCGAAAGGAGTCTGAAAATGTCTCGCGCCACGACCAGTATACAAGATAGCCCGCCGGAAGCCTTGTCCGTGGAGCCGGGCGGCATTCCCTCGGAGCTGAAGAAGCGTCGTCAGTGGGTCAACTGGCGTTACGCTCTCACCGATAAGGGCAAGTGGACGAAGCACCCTCATGATCCCCGAACCGGACGCAAGGCCAAGAGCACGGACCTAATGACCTGGAGTGCCTTCGAGGAGGTGCTGGAGGCGTACGAGACTGGCGGGTACGACGGCGTAGGATTTGTGTTCTGTAGCGGTGATCCCTATGCAGGCGTTGACCTGGACAAGTGCAGGGACTCGGAGACCGGCGAGATAGAACGCTGGGCCGCGGATATCGTCAACGGGCTAGACAGCTATACAGAGCTCTCACCCTCTGGTCGAGGGCTCCACATAATCCTCAAGGGCAAGGTCCCGGCGCCGCTCAAACTGGATCATATTGAGATGTACAGCATCGAGCGATACTTCACCATCATCGGCCACGTTGCCGATGTAGGGGCGCGTGAAGCGTGATACGGGACCGCTCAGAAGAGATTGGTCGGCTACACGCGGAGCACGCACCTCGAGACGAGTCACCACGGACAAACGGTCATTATCCACCGACCTATTCGTTCAGGAGCGATGAAGAGGTCATGGAGAAGGCCCGCGCCGAAAGGAACGGTAAGCTCGACCGCCTTTGTCGCGGTGATCTATCGGACTACGGAGGCGACCACAGCGCCGCTGATGATGCGTTCATTCACAAGGTATGGCCCTACACGCAGGACGAGGAGCAGGCTTGTAGGCTACACGCCTCGACTCCCCTGCATCGCCCGGAGAAGAGTGGCCGGCGAGCGGATTACCTACGGCGCTCCATTGAACGCGCCCGAAATAACGTCACCTGGTTCTACGAATGGCCCGACGAGACAAGGCTTAACGTGAACCACAGCGGCCGCGAAATTCATTCCGCCGCTATAGAGGTAGAGGTTCCGGCAGAAAGAAAGTTCATCTTCAGGACAGCCCGCGAGATAGCCGCCGCGACGCCCGAGGAAACCGAATGGATCGTTCGGCCGTGGTGGGCGAAGGGCGCCACCACGGAGGTAGACGGCAAGATCAAGCAGGCTGGCAAGACGACCTGGGTCTCCCACGGAATAGCTGCTGTCGTGCAGGGTAAGACATTCATGGGAGAGGAGACGAAGAAGACAAGGGTTGTCTACCTCACAGAGCAGTCGCCAACGTCCTTTAGAAAGGTCCTGGAACGGGCCGGGCTTACGGATTCCGAGGACGTTCTGATACTGCCGTGGCACGAGACGATGGGCGTGCCATGGCCGGAAGTAGCGCGAGCCGCCACGGACAAAGCGTTAGAGTTCGGTGCCGAGCTTCTGGTAATAGACACGCTGGGTCAGTTCGCGGGCATTAGGGGAGACGCCGAGAACAGCGCGGGCGCGGCGCACGAGGCTATGGAGCCTGTCCAGGAGGCCGCCGCGCGCGGTCTTGCGGTGGTGCTAACCCGGCACGAGAGAAAAGGGGGCGGAGAGGTCGGAGAGTCGGGGCGTGGCAGCTCCGCATTCGGTGGTGCCGTGGACATCATTCTGTCCATACGTCGCGCTGATGGCAACGTCCGGCCCACGGTGCGGGTTATTGAGTCCCTTAGTCGTTTTGACGAGACGCCGGACAAGCTAGTTATCGAGTTGTTCAACGGTAGTTATCGATCCCTCGGCGACGCTACAGCGTTTGCCGAAGAGGAGGCCCGAGCCGCGATACTAGACGTACTTCCCGCACAACATGAGAACGCTCTAACTACGAATGAGTTACTGGACAAACTTAAAGAGCAAGACGTAAAGCGCACAGCCGCTCAGAACGCGCTAGTGGAACTGCTCCAGCGCGGATCAGTAACCAGAATAGGCGGCGGCAGAAAAGGTAATCCGTATCGTCACTTTCTTTCTGCCGAAACCCCGGCCCCTTCCGGCAGAAAGAATACACAAAGATCGGCGGTGTCAAAAGAGACACCGATCCGTGATGGTCAGATTCATTCTGCCGAAACCTCTACCTCTATAGCGGCAGAAAGAAAAAGCGAGCGAGAGGAGCTGGTCCTGTGAACGCCCTGTCCCTCTTCCACAGTCTCAAGGCCCGTGGCGTAATCCTCGAATCAGATGGCGATAAGCTGAAAATCTCAGCCCCGACAGGCACGCTCACAGAAGGGGACCGGGCCGCCCTAGTCGAGTTCAAGCTCATACTCCTGAGGTTTCTCTCTATCCAAGCCACACAGGACCCCGAAGACAACGGCCGCCGCTTTCAGTCCAGGCGCAGCAAGTACCCCGGCTACACGTCCCTCTACGATCCCATACATAACGAATGGCACGACTTCCCGACGAAGGATTGCTTACCGTCAATCGTGGCCGAAGCGAGCCGCAAGAAAGGAGCGACGGCATGAGCGTTTATGATCCACGCCCCATAAAACGCGTCCGGCGCACCAAGGCCGAGCTTGAGGAGCTGGATTACACGCTCTCCGAGATCGTCGCCGAGATAGAGCCCGCCACGGTCCGGCAGGTCTTCTACCAGGCGGTGGTCCGGGGCCTGGTCCCGAAAGACGAGTCGAGGGGCTACAAGCTCGTACAGCGCCGGCTCCTGAAGCTCCGAGAGACAGGAGAGGTCCCTTATGGTTGGATTACTGACAACGTCCGTATAGTTCGCGGACACAATCGCTACGACGGCCCCGACGACTACGCCCAAATCGCCGCCGAATTCTACCGCCGCGACTACTGGGCCGACTCGCCCGTAAACGTTGAGGTATGGCTGGAAAAGGACGCCCTCGCCGGGGTCCTGATCCCCGTGGTCGTCGAGGAATGCGGTCTGGACCTGCATGTCACCCGTGGCTACGCGAGCGTCTCGTACCTACAAAGCGCCGCCGACTTCATCCGCCGCGACGGAAGACCGACCCACGTATACCTTCTCACGGACTTCGATCCTTCGGGCCTGGGTATCGCCGACACCGTGGCCTCCGAACTCGTGCGCCGCTCCTCCCCGGTCGAGGTGCGCGTCGAGAGGCTGGCCGTGAACCGGCGGCAGATAGACCTCTGGAACCTTCCAACGAGGCCGACGAAGACGAGTGACTCCCGAGCGGGGGCGTTCGTGCGCGAACACGGAACGGACTCGGTGGAACTCGACGCCATCCCGCCCGGCACTCTACGGACCGTAGTTAGGGAGGCCGTAGAGAGGCATATGGACCCGGATAGGCTGCGGGTAATGAGACTGGCCGAAGAACAAGAGCGCGACCTGCTACGGAAATCGTGGGTCCGTTGAACCGCGAGCGTGGCATAACCTCTTGAGTGCCGAGTAACCCCATGAGTGTCGAGAAATTTGGGGAGCTGGCCTCGCCCGCGCGTGCGACCCCATCCGATAACTCTTGTTTCTCTTTTTGCCAGCGGCAACCACTCACGCGAGACACCGTAAGAAAGGAGCAACGATATGCCCGCAGAACTGAAACCCTCCGGTGACGGAGGACCACAGACCGAAGGGGGTAAGGAGGTGACGCGCTGGAACGCCACCCGCCACGGGATGCGTTCCCCGGCTCCCGTGGTCCCCGGCATCGAGACCCATGAGGACTGGGAGCGCCACCTCATCGGCACGCTCGAAAGCCTCTCCCCAAGCGGACACCTCGAAACCGTGCTCGCCGAGAGGATCGCTCTTCACTCCTGGAGACTTCACCGCGCCGCGCGCTACGAGACGGAGAGCATCGCCCTCTACCAGGAGAAGGCCGAAGACGACCTAGCCCGGGAGAGACGCTTCGAGAGCCATGTCCTGGGCCCGGATCACCCGGAGAACGTCAGGAGCGACTTGGAGCACGCGCGGGCCAACTACCGGCTGTTCAAACGCTTCCATAAGATGCCGGACGGTAAGAGAATCTCTGCCTTGGACGCGGACACGATTCTGTGGGACGTGGCGGAGCACACGGACCGGGTGGCGGAGGGCGAAATCGCGCCGGAGGACCTTTTGGAGAAGATCTCCATCCCCGGCGTCCCCGACGGCGCAGAAGCTCGGGAGGACTTCGAGGGCTGGACGGCCGGAGCCGTTCGGATAGGCATAGAAACTGTAGCCCGCGAAACCGATGAAGACCCGGCGGAGTTGCTGAAGGTCGCCACGAGCGAGGCCAAGAGGGACATCATCGGCAAAGAGCAGGCAGCCGAGCAGGTGGCGCGTGACCTCGAACGAATGAGCCGGGAGCGGCTCTTGCCCGACGTGAAGACTCTGGAGAAGGTCGCCCGCTACGAGGCGCACCTCTCCCGCCTGCTCTACAAGGCGATGCACGAGCTTGAAGCTCTGCAAACCCGGCGCATCGGCGGAACCGCTCCATTGGCCCGCCTTGACGTGGACGGGATGGATGGCTAAAGGCGCAAAGCTGCGGTGCGCCGGGTCCGCTGCAGCGCGAGGTTACGCGGCACACCAACCGGGCTCCGAAGTGGCCCAGGTTGCTTGCAACCGATAGTTTTTAACTAATCAACTCTACCCCCTGAGACACCCTAGTCCTAAAATCCTCTCGTCTGCCTGATGGATGCCTGGATGGTGGCAACCAGATCGGCATATACCGTCTGTGAGACCATCTCGCTGGCAGCCGGTCCCAGTACTTGCTCGGCATCCGCGGCGACGGCGACCTTCTCCAGGATGGTGATGAGCGGACTGTTGGGCGGAACCGGCACGCGCTTGCCGGAAGGAAGAGTGATGTAACCCCCCGCGCCGGCAGCCACGCCCACAGATACGCTTCCCGGTCCGGCTACATACGGCCGAGTAGCCCGCTGCTGGACAGTGATGCGCGCTTTGTTTCCCGCGAGGTCGAAGCTATCGATCATGATCCGCGTGCCTCCGTTGATATTGAAATCCAGATCGTCGGGACCGTATACTTGCCCTGGCTGCCAGTGGTTAACGTGGTTGGATAGGTCGGAAGCCAATACGATGGAGTTCTCGCCAGTTAATTCGTGCAGCAGCACCGCGTTGTACGCAACGCCGGCATCCCAGCGGTCCTGGGTGCGGAACTCGAGATAGACTGAACCGACCCGCGCCGCTAGAAACCCGGGAATCTCCGGGAAACTCAACGATACCAGGTCAAAGGAATCCGTTCGCGAGCTGTTGCTGGTTTGGGACGTCCAGACCCGTGATTCCGGAAGCCAGTTCATCCGGTCCAGGTTGGCGGCGTTCAAAAGTGGGCCACTCGCGCCAAAATGGTCGCTGTCATAGGAATCGACGTTCATCGCGCTCATGATGTCGTAGCGGTCGTAGTATTCGCCCGGCGCAGACCAATCTACTAGCTTGCGGTCAGACTGGTCGAACGAATGCTCCACACCCATGACATGCGCGGTCTCGTGTGCCATAAAGGTGATGTTCACGTCGCCGGGACCGGCTAGAACTCCCTTTCCGCTCGCGGCAGCATCGCCCAGATCCTCGCTAAAGATCGCGACAACGCCAGCGTACTTCGTGGTATCGATCGAGAAGGCGTCGATCGCGCCCTGAATCTTGTCCCCACGACTTGTGTGCGTCTTAACATAGTCTGCTCGATCCTGGTCGAGCGTCTTCCATCCGAAGATTTCCGAGCCGTCCAGGTCGATATTACCCAGCGAAGCATCCACCCAATAGTCGTTCAATCCCTCAGTTCCATGGTTGACAAACATCTCCTTGTAAAAATCAGGCTCATGCACGTCGCTGCCTTGCGTGTCGCTTAACCTGCACAATAAGACAGCGAATTTTTGACTGCCATTGAGTGCCATGTTGTTGACCTCCTTGGATTTCCGTCAAGTTGACCGGATCTGCCCTACGCAGATGTTGACGAACTGCAAGCTGCTATCCGATGCTGCCTAAGTTGTTTTATGCAGAAACGCTTCGTAACACTCCTCCCGTGACGGTCTTATGCTGAACCATATAGGCCTGCCCCAGCTCCAATGTCCGATGCTAATAAAGGTCCCCTTTCCTTAACGACATTGACCAAGTTATTCTACGTAATTAATGACACAAAACCGAGAAATGGACAAGACCTTTGGATCTAAGGTTTGTCTCGAGATCTAGCCTTTTCAAGGCGGGGGTGGAGACCAAAGCGAACCGCACAGCCTACTTGACCATGGACTACAACTCGTGTTGCCATTGCTATACTAAAGTTGCCGAACGAACCTCTCAGCCGACCTTCCTCTCCAGCTTGTCGAGCCAGTCTCTCATCCCGGCGAATTCTGCCGTCTGCGCCTCGTCGTGTTCCCCGCGGAGCCACCGGTAAGTCTCGTGGCGCATCCCCTTCGGCCTCTCCGGGAAGGGCTCCGTCATGTTTGCGCTCCCTCCAAGTCGCTCCCGTATGCCTTGCGCTTTGTGAAGAGCCCGGTACATCCCGTTATCTCGCTGACTCTGATAGGAGAGGTCGTAGCAATGTCGGCATAGAAAGTAGCGTCCGGGCGCGTACAGGACAGCGACCCTCCGGCCACATCCCACTCCCGGACACAGGAACCAGGGACGCTCCCCGCCGAAGTTGCACGGGGTATAGGGATAACGCTATTTGGTAACTGGTAACGCTTCCGACTACACTCCAACCTGAAGCAATGCTAGCCGGACTTACCTTTGGCCGTGCAAGATGACTCAAGACCGGCCAGCTTGCTGAAGCACCACCGCTTAGCGAGATCGAGCGGTCCCGTTAGGCTTTTCTTCGCGTCACGAACAATCTTTCTGTTTCCGTTGCGCATCTAATCTAACTGTTGTTATAATCAAGACGCAATGAGTGATAGTGCAGAACGTACGAGGGAGTGGTTCGTCCTCGTCTACAAGTTGCCCCCCGAGCCGACACGTTACCGAGCTAGCGTCTGGAGGAAGCTGAGGGCGGCCGGCGCGGTCTACCTGCAGAACGGCGTCGCCGCCCTGCCGGCCGACCCGGGGAGCGAGCGGGTGATGCGTGGCGTCGCCCAAGAGGTGCGGGGGTACGAGGGGACCGCCTACCTGATGCGTGGCCCGCTGGTCGGCGACGACGAAGCGCTGGTCGAGGCGTTCGGTGCCGCGCGCGACGACGAGTACCGGGAGGTGCTCGATCGGTGCCGCGACTTCCACGCCGAGCTCAAGAAGGAGCGGGAGGCCGGGAAGTTCACCTTCGCCGAGCTGGAGGAGAACGAGGAAGATCTAGCCAAGCTCGAGGTCTGGCTCGGCAAGATCCGCAGCAGGGACCGCTTCGGCGCGCCGCGGGCCTCGGAAGCCGAGCAAGCGATCTACGAGTGCCAGCGAGATTTGGAAGCTTACGCGACCTCCGTGTACGAGGCGGCGGACCACGGCTCGGCCGGCACGGAGGCTTCCTGACCGATGGGGTGGTGCCCGGGAGCACAGATGGGAGAGTGGTTCTAGGTGGCGAAGCGCGCGGCCCTGATAGTTAACGCCCGTTCCCGTAGCGGCGAGCGGGCCTTCTCGCGGGCGTCGGCGCTCTTGCGTTCCTTCGGGGTCCCGATCGAGGAGGAGTACGCCTTACGCGATCCGAGCCGGCTACCTGAGACCGTCCGGCGGGCGGTTGCTGAGGGTTGCGACCCGATCGTCTTGGGCGGCGGGGACGGCTCGGTGAGCTCCGTGGTCGACTTCCTGGTGGAAAGCGGAGCGGTCTTGGGGCTAGTGCCCCTGGGTACCGCCAACGACTTCGCCCGCACTTTGGGGATACCCACCGATGTGGAAGAAGCCTGCGAGACCGTCGCCCGCGGCGTGGTGGTCGACGTGGACCTTGGCCTCGCAGGGGACAACTACTACGTCAACGTCGCCTCCGTCGGGCTAGGGGTCGAAGCCACGCGGGCGCTCTCCCCGTGGCTAAAGAGGAGCGCCGGGCCCCTCGCCTACCCCGTGGCCGCCATCAAGGCGTTCCTGAAGCACGAGCCCTTCTCCGCGAGGCTCACCTTCCCCGAAGGCGACCACGAGCCGGTCGAGTACGAGAGACTCCTGCAGGTCGCCGTCGGCAATGGGCGCTTCTACGGCGGGGGCATGGTTGTGGCCCCTGAGTCTGGCATAGACGATCGCAGCCTCGACGTCTACGTCATAGAACTGGGCCGCAGGCGGGACCTAATCGGGGTGGCCCGCTACCTGAGAAGCGGCGAGTTCATCCATCAAGGGTGCGTGCACCACTACGCGACCCGTACCGTACGGATCGAAACCGAACCGCCCCTGGCGATCAACATCGACGGTGAGCTCGTCGACCGGCCGCCGGAGGTCTTCTCCCTGGTACCGGAGGCCCTCAACGTGCTGGTGCCCAAGGGGTCTGCGGCCGCCCTCCAGGACGCCTCCGAGGGCCGGTCTTCCCCTGGCGAGCGGGACGGCAACGCCTCCGGGAGGCCTTAGGGCGTCGTGGGGGTAGTAGAGGTCGCGATCGCCGTATCGCCCGCCCTGGCCACCCGATCGTGGCGCAAGGGCTCCGGATGATGCGAGCGTGGAAGCGGTGGGCAAGGAAGCTCAAGACGGAAACCTACGCCCTCTACCTGGCCTACAGGGACCCGAGAACGCCCTGGTACGCGAAGGTCTTCGCCGCCCTCATCGTCGGCTACGTCTTCAGCCCTATAGACCCCATACCCGACTTCATCCCCGTGGTGGGGTTGCTGGACGAGATGGTGGTGGTCCCCATCGGCGTCTGGATAGCGGCGAAGATGGTCCCGCGAGAGGTCTTCGAGGAGTGCCAGGAGAAGGCCCGTGCGGTCGCGCAGGGCGAGAAGCCCGTCAGTCGCGTAGCGGCGGTTGTGGTCATCGCCGTCTGGCTACTGTGCGTCGCGTTGGCCGTCTTCTTGGCAGCGCGGGTCTTCAGGTAGATGGATCGGTTCTCGTTCGCTTTGTTCGCGGCCATCTGCACGGCGATAGCCTGTTTGCTGTTGCTCGATGCAGCCGGGCTGATGGTGCTGGACCCGTTGCCCCGCCGAGCGTTGGAAGTGGCGTCCGCCGGCCTGATGGTCGGCTTCGCCACGTGGGCGATAGGGCAGCTGTCCGGGCGGCCATGATCCGCCGTGACTCCGCGCCTAGGAACTCACAGAGAAGAACTCCCTAACCCGGACGAATACGGTGAGATGGATGTTCGCGATTGAACCGTCCATGAGGGTATCGTGCATCCATGAGGTATTCAGATCGTAGATGCCGCCGGTCTTGCATGGGGTGTTCAGGATTGCATGGGGTCTCCAGACCAGGAGCGGTGATCGTGGCCGGGATGGAAAGTGTCAGGTATTCTTTCCGCTAAGGGTTGAATCTCTTCGAGGGGAATTGCTAAATGCCGAATTCAGATCAGAATGCGCCGCTGGATAGCCTGAAGTCTTTCGCCGCTACGCAGCGCCATTCTGGATACGGCCTTCCGAAAACAGCTACTCTCGGAAGGTAAGCGAATAAGAAACACAGGAACTTCTCAGAAGGCTACGCCTCCAAGGGATATATACGAAGAATGATCCACAGGCTCATCTGTTACGTAGCCTAGCCACGCCGGATACGGAAATTCCGGCTAGTAGAGGCTGAGAAT
>JAABUR0100000741.1_pt1 | contig 66379 bp, 70 predicted proteins | sample 5560091 | NCBI WGS metagenome assembly JAABUR01 (sample SAMN10711879, study PRJNA513375) | rock metagenome | isolation source: Antarctica rocks | place: Antarctica: Victoria Land, University Valley sud
ACCTTCACCTTTTCCCATGATTTCTGGACCGTTGAAGTCGCCTCGGCCGGCTCGACAATTCGTGTCATAGAAAGTATCGGGCTCGAGCGCGTTTAGGGGGCGTTCGGGTGGGGTGACGGATTGACCGAAGGTGGGGTGACGGATCGACGTGCCAAGCGAATCGCCGTCGAGGGGGGTTGAGAGCGTCACCCCAGCGATGACGGTCGGGAATACGAGGTAGAATTTCTGTGCATTAAGTTGCTTGAACTCAATTTTTAAAAATAGTATACTTACTCATATGCACGAAATTTTCGCGCACTCTAACTAGAAAAATTAGTTACAGATAGTATTTTGAAATTTAGCATATTTTAAGTTACTATCAGCATGTTTGAAATAGTATCTGAAACTAATTTTTCTAGTTAAAGCATGTGAAAACTCTGTGTGCATGAAAACTTTATGCATACAAGTAGTTAATTAATTGACTTTATATTTAAGAAAAAATTCTAAAGTTCTTGACAAAAGTAATAACTTTTACATTGAATTACACATGAAAGCAATAGTATCACTAATAGTGTGACAGTGCAAAAATTGTATTTACTATTTATTTATCTTGCAACAGCATTGCATTCTGATTGCATAGTATCTACTTTGTCATATAACTTGAACAAGCTTCAAATGTGAACTTTTCATCTGTAAGATGAAAAATCAATCTCATATTCTTTGCTTGAATGATTACACACTTTGCATGAATTGTACAAAGATTGATGTCTGTTAAGTAATCAGTATTTGAATTGCAAAATTAATTGCAAAATTAATTGCAAAATTGATCATGAAACTAATCTTTGTACATTGCAACAAGTAATGCTTCTATCATCTTCTGCAATGTCTTTATAGCTTTTGATTGAAAGCGAAGATTGACTTCAATCAATTCATGACACACTTTGTGAATCACATGCTGAAACAACAGCTTTGAAATAAGTAAGTTGATTATTTTTTGATATTAATGAATTTCACGAAGTATTACAGTCTCTTTGCAATATTTTCGCATTTTCTTGAGCTTAATAAAATCACTTTTTATGATGACATTGATAACATGAGCTGACTCAATGAATTGAACATTCTAACATATGATCAACGTTTTTGAAATTACTTTTGCAATCATTTTTGCAATCTAGTAAGACTCAAAACTTATTCTGATGAACTTCAACTTTTTATCATCAGTTTTCAACTTCATTGTTAACTGTTTTCAAAGCATCTTTTCAACAAATTGCTTGTTATAAGATTTTTTACTGAGTGATGATGAGAACAATGATGATGAGAATGATAATGATGAGCTTGACAATGACAATTCTGAGCTGCTTGATAATTGCAATCTATTGTTTAACTCATAATTGAAATTTAATCTTGTAAGCTTGAATTTAAAATTCGCTGCAATATTATTTCTACTTTGCAATCAGTTTTACAATCAATTCAAGAGTAATAAGAAATGAAATATGTATATAAATTCATGTAAGTTGAAGAATTCATTTAAATTCAAAATCAATTTCAAAATTTCATCAGTTGCAAAATCAAAGATGTTGAGTAACATTTTGTTGTTAAAATTAAACTTATTGTTTCTGTATTACAATCAGTTTTGCAATCTTTTATAAACTCATAAGACTGATACATAATTTACTGAGCTGTTGCAATTATGATTGCAGTATGTTGTTGTTGTTTGAAAATAAAAGAAGAAAAAAGTTGATGATTACATAACTTAATTAATGTTAAAATAATGATGATTTAAATCTTAAAATCTTAAATCAAGATATCAAAGTTTAAATTTCATATCTCATCATTGCAATTAATCTTCACTATTTCATCTCATTATTTAAATTGCTACATCATTGCTTTTACAAGTTAACTATTGTTCTGCATTCACAATGATATTTACTCACAAACGCAAAACTATTAAAGATTATTTTGACAATATACATTCAAAAAAAACTAGAACTTATGTGCAAAATATAACAGATGATGAGAAGAAAATTGAAGATGTGAAAAACAAAGACAGAAATATTTATTTCTATTGAATCAAGCAATTCAAAAAATTGAATGTTTATTGACAAGCATTAAATGATGATCATGAGTTCTTGTTGACTGCACATGTGAATAGCAAATGAAATCAATGATGTTTTTTGCAATCTTTTTTGCAATCAAATATTAATAAATTCATAGAATTGCAAAAGAAAATACAGTGAATCATGTAAGAACATGTTTCAATATTACAAGTTTTAATCAAGATTCTTTCATACTAAGCACTCATTTTGATACAAATGTGAAGAGTTTTCAATGAAAGAAGCTTTCTGACATCAATGATGTTCAGATGAAAGAATGATATCAGATGAATGACTTGCTTCTGAGCAAAAAGCTTAAGACAATGATGAATAAAAAGATGATGAATGACTTGAATGTCATCAAAAAAGCATTGATAGTGAAGATTCTTTGACAGTTTCAGAATTTCTGAAAAGATGTAATGTATTATTTTATTATGTAAGTTTTTGACAGTTCTTTTTGTAATTTTGTTTATAATATGATTATTATTTCTTTTACTATTTGAACTTTGCTTTTGATTTTGCTTTTAATGCTGTAATCAATTTTGCAATCAATTTTGCAATTAATTTTACAACTTGTATTTCAATATTTATACTAACATTGTGATATATAAAAAAGCAGAAAGCGATTAGTATCATCAAGTCTTCTTTAAAAATTGTCATATCTTTTGAGATTGCAAATTGATATCAAAACACTTTCAAGAATCATTCATTACATCTAAGAAAATTCTATGACGTGTAATATGATCAAAAAGAAAGACAATTAAGAATAAGTCATGTAAGTAAATTATGTTATCAGATTAAACTGAGAATTAATTGACAAATTTTGACTACAACAAGTATGAATGAACATTAAATATTTTACTTAAATTGACACATGAAATCTGAAAAGTAATATTCAAAATTAAGAAGCTCAATAATCTTTTTAATTCTTTTAATATTCATATTTTAGAAATTGAGTGTTTTTAAATCAATAATTTAGTTAGTTTTGCAGTCATAAACTGATGAATAGAATTATTTATTGCATGCAGCATCACAGCATACTCTCATGTAATGAATAAATAGCAAAAGTGAATAAAAGAATTAAACATTCTTTTTGCATAAAAAACAATCACAACGCACGCATCACAAATTTTGAAAAAGAGCATTATAAACAAAACAGAGTGAATCTAGAAGATGATTGAACGACAATGAATTGCATGAATTGCAGCAATGCTGATTCGAAGATGATTGCGAGCAACGTTGATTCATTGCAAGAAAACAAAGACGTGAAATCGAAATGCTCACGTGATGATAAAGAAAACATTGCTAACATTATTGATCTACTAATAAAGATATCAACGTTAGAGAAAGAAAAGAGCAAAGATCATTCGTGAAAAGAGATAGCATTGAAGCTGATTCAACGTTTTCGACTTGACTCAGAAGAAAAACATCACGCGAATCAGAACGCGTTCATCGCAAAGAATGTACAGAAACTGAAGACATCAGTTCAACTGCTTAACAAGCAGTTGCATACATAGAAAAACACACGTCTTTCAACAAAAATCACGTCATGAGCGAACGTAACAAGAGAAGAAATAGCGACGAAAGAATAACATTTCAGAAATGACTTCTTGTCGCTTTGCAAGAAACAAGAAGTCATGATTAAAATAATGAACAGAAGAGAAATAAAAGAGATACAGAAGAAGTTGATTGAACAGATTTTATAAAGAATCGCAGACGTGTTGATAAATCAAAGAAATCTAATTGTGTCACTTTGCAAGCTGAGCAGCAATGACATTTTTCTTCACGCAGTTAGCTCAGATGCTCAAGCAAATCTGAAAAAGACTCAGACGTAAGCAAAAGAAATCGCGAGTTCAACACATGTAACACATTGAATCTTCGCAGTGCTGACACATGAAGTACGCACTACAATAGACATGAGCAATCAAGAAAAGATCATTGAAAGATTAATAAAAGATAACGCAAGACTTCATGAAGATCTGAAAGTTCTAAGAATAGTTTGATTCAAGAAAATAGCAGATAGCGAAAAGACTCATTCATCACTCATCGTAGAGATCGTGATCGAAGTGATGATGAATCAACTAATGAACATGAGCATGCTGAACTTGTATTAAGAATGTGCATGCAAGCTATTTGAAAAGAACTGTTGCATCACACAGTGCTTCAGATGTCACGAATTTGATCACATGACTAAGATCTGCAGAAAGAATCAGCGCTGCGAAAAATGCGCAGACAAGCATCACATAAAGAAGTGTGTGATGTCTTTGAATAAAAAACGTTGCGTCAACTGCAACGAAAATCACGAACTCTGAAGATGCATCTGTCTCAAGTAACGACAGCAGATGAAACAAGCGTTCAAAATCTATAGAAATAGATTGTTCAAATACTCTGAGACGTCTAAATACAATTGCACACTCTTCTCGCTGTCTCTGAACTCTTTAGATTTAATGAACTCTTCAGATTCAATGAATTCTTTCGATTCAATAAACTTCTCAAGCTCAGCAACAGTCATGCTGAAAATACACAGTTGAATCGCTGACAAATCAGCTTGACAGATAGTAGAAGTCAAAAAGAGATGAGTCGATCTTTTCTCTTGCGTGAGTAGTGACTCAGATGAGACAACATCTGAGCAGATTCAGAAACGTTTAATCAGAAAGTAAGAAAGATCGTCGATGATTGAAAGCATACAAAGAGTCTTCTAATCGCAGAGTCAACAACAGTTATGAATAACTTTATGATGAAACAGTCTTTTCTACGAATTCTACAGTACAACATCAGAAAATCATTAAGAATTCAAGAATTGTTTCTAATTAACAGAAAAATTTGCGAATTCAACATAGTAGCTATACAGAAGCAAGATTGCAACAACAACGACTTGCAGTCATTTAGTTCAGCACACAACTTCTTTCACCTAGTGAAAAACTCGTCATCTCAATCAAGAACATTCATATACGTTAACAAATGTCTAAGACTCAATCAATGAATAGTAGAAACAGCTGAGTCAGACATTTGCTCAATCAGAATATTAACTCGTAACACAGACAACGAAACGCAGACATTAAAACTTCTAAACGTTTACAACTCATGCTCACTGTTTACTACATTTACAGAGAGATCTTCAATCATTTCTCGTTTGAATAAACTACTCAAGAATGACTGTGAACAACTGATCATAGAAGATTTCAATCTACATCATTCTCACTGAGAGAGACGAAAATGCTTCACTCATCATACGACAACTGATACTCTACTAAACATCATTACAAACGTAAGACTGAAATTATTACTGAAATCAGACATTATTACTCGCAAAGCTCACAATCAATTTACGACGATTGATCTAGTCTTTAGCAGCGAGAAAATACAGTTCATGACATGCAAGTGCAAGATACAAATTGATCTGCATCAGAGATTGAATCATCTTTCAATCATCACAAAGCTATGTCTACAAACAATCTCAGTGCAACTCTCAACTCAACAACTTTGAAAGAAAATAAATACAGAAGCATTGAGTGCTTATCTGCAAATACATCTATCTTTGAAACGCTCTCTAGACGACAAGACTATGATGAATGACAGAGTGTGCAAGATTATCAGAGTGCTACAGAAGATCATCGAGAAATTTATTCTTTTGACAAAGTCATCAAATTGAGCAAGAGACTTTTGAAATCAAAGCTGCTTCGAAGTAGTAATGAAATCAAGACGACTGTAAATCATATGAAAAACGCAAGACACATTAGAAGCGTGAAATGAATATCTGAAGCACAACGATCATAAAAACAAGATCATTCAACAAACGAAATGCGCACACTTCAAAACACAAATGCATGAGCTGAGCGAAGCACTCAAATTGATATGACGCTTTGCAAAATGAGTTAGAATCGAAAGTCAACTATTTAAAAAGCTTTCTCAGTTTTCGTCACTGAAGCAAAGCAACATCAATCATATAATAACGACGTTCAAGAAAAAAATCGAGATACTGCGAGAAAAGTTCTTTTTCTCATCTTCTCAAGCGAATGTCAACGACATTGCAGAATTATTCATATCTCTGACAGTCTCATTCAATTCACGCATCACAGAAAATGAAGTGAAGCAGACAATCAGACGAGTAAAAGCAGACAAAGCGTCGAGTGCTTCAGATATTTTAAACAGAGCGCTTCAAGCGAGTCTTGCAGAACTGATCTCAGTACTGACGAGTTTATTCAACGCATGCATAATACACAAGTATCATTTGAAGCAGTTCAAAAAGACTCAGACAATAGTACTACGCAAATCAAAGAAAAGCGACTATATTGATTCAAAGACGTATCAATTCATTGCTTTGCTCAATATCATAAGCAAAGCGCTGAAGTCAATCATGATCAAAAGACTGAGTGACATAGTCAAGACTCATTGCATGCTATCAAATGCTCAAATGAAAGCAAGACGCAAGTGATTCATGATCTTGACGTTAAATCTACTAGTAGATCAAGTTCACACAGTGTAAGACTGTGAAATCAAATATGTGATCTTCATGCTATGCTTAAACATCATCGAAGCATTCAATTGAGTCTCACACATCAGACTTCTGCACACGCTGAAAATGAAAAGAACGTCAAGCTACATAATTGAATGAACACGCAGCTTTCTAGAGAATTGAGAGACATCATTAATATTCGATGAACAAACAAGTAACATACGCGAGATAAACGCAGACATATCGCAGAGATTTCTCATTTCATCGATTCTCTTTCTATTCTTCAACGCAAGTTTAATTGAAAAATGCGAAGCATTGAAAATTAAAATTGAAGTGCTTGACTTTGTAAATAATATTAACATTCTAGTCTATGACAGATTCACTGAAGAAATTTGCAGAACACTGAGCAAAGCACACAACGTCTGCGCGAAATGAGCTTGCACTCATGATGCAACGTTCGCATCAGAAAAGTACGAGCTCACGCATTTCACTAGAAAATCGAAGAGATTCGACATGATGACTAGCATACAAATAGAAAGCTCAGTTATCAAATCAAAATCAGATGTACAAGTTCTAGAAATGCAACTGAACATGAAACTGCAATGAGACGCGCATCTTCGACAAATAAAGATGAATCACGTCACAAGAATGCTGACACTTAGTCATCTTGAAGTTTTCACATGAAAAGCTATCTTCACAAAAGCGAGACAAGTATACTCAGCAGTAGTGAGATCAGAAATTGCATTCGAAGCATCAGTCTGACATCAGCGTGACAAGAAAAATGAACTGTCGAGCAAAAAACGCAGACTAGAAACACTTTAGAATCAGACTCTGTGTCACGTAGCAGAAGCATTCAAAAGAGTAAACATTGAAACTCTAGAGACAGAAACATACATGAGTTTGCTACATGTTCATCTGAACATGCTACAAAACAAGATCACGTTACACAATTGAGTCAATGATCGAACGCAAGAGATCAGACAAGCATGCGAACTAATACGCGCTCGTTTGACGAGAGTTAATCGCGTCATTTCTCGCTCATTCATCATCAAGAAAATAGTACTTCTGAATGTCTTCATTCAAGAAGATGCAAAGATACAGTTGAGACGCAGATGATACACTCTCTTCTTTACAATGATTTCAACAAGCGATAGCATCGCAATAACGCAGTATCACAAAGATCAATGAAATCAACGATGAGAAAAGTACAGAGAACGCGTTGCAGATGTTAACACAATCTCAGCACAAAGATTGCATCTGAGCAATAAGACAGTAAAGATGCATGATGATCTTCAGAAAGCAGAAAGTACTCTTGCAATGCACATCAGAATTGAACGCATAAATTTGAATGCTTATCTGCACTTCAGAAATGTTTCAGGCATGAATAGCTCATGATGCAACTGCGAATGAAGTCATCAGATGACGAAGCATGTACTCATGCACTGCTTGAACTGATTGCATCTGCGATCAAGAATGCTACAAGATGCTGACTTCTCAAACTATCAAATACTCGTCATCATCACGAAGAGTCTCAGAGCAGTAGCAAAGATGATGATGAAAACGAAGCTCTTGAAGCAATTTAAAGTGATTAAAACACTTGTTCTTTAACATGCAATCAACGCGAACAAATTTGATACATAGTCTCAAAACTCACTGTTTCAACTGCGTGAAGCAATCATGTAGACTGCGAGTGATTTTCTATCTCAAAGAGTTTTGTTCACTCGATATAAATAGCATAAAGTTCTTCATGAGTTGATCTAATCAATGTCACAAGAATGTATGAATTTATTATTATTATTATTATTATTATTATTCTTTTTGCATAATTTTATGCAATGATCAACGATTATTTTGTACTTCAATTCATCTCTGTATAATTATTTCATTGTATTTGTAATAAGCTTCTTAGTCAATCATGATGTTTGAAATTTATTAAAATGTGCTAGTTTTTAAAATAATTAACAGTTAATTTAAAAAATAAGAATCAATCAGTTACAAGTTAACAATGACACATAATTTGCATTGATTTTCAAACTTTAAGCTTAATGATGCTTGAAAGATCAAACTTGTTTTTAATTCTTTTTGCAACTTTCTTAGTAATTTTTTTTGCAACTTTTTTTGCAGTCTCTTTTTCATTTAACTTACTTATCATGTCATTTTCTTGAAAGAGAAAATCAAAATTACAAGCAAGTATGAACAGTTTATTCAGTTTTATAAATATATCTTCAGAGAATCTTGATAACAGCAAGCATGATAATGTTTAATCTTCTTCTTCTAATGTTACTTCTGTCGTGCTCATTGAACTGCAGTCATTACATGATGAATGATATATATTATACAATCATGAGCAAGAATATCAACATATATTTCTGAATTAATGAAAACAAACTCAATATGCAATGCAAGTAGAATGAAAAGTATCAGACTATCATAATTCAAAGTAAATCTTACAATCATGAACAGATGAAATATAAAATAACTTTTATCAGACAGCTTTAGTTGAAAGCAAAAGACTTAAACTCATTTGTCATTTATATTTGCATGTTTATGAGCATTCTAACAATAGAAGCATTAATAACAGCATCATGAAACATCATCTGAATAGCAAAGATTGTAATAGATGCACAAACTTAGCAACTAAGATCATGAATGTTTGAAACATTCATAACTTTGTTAGAGTTAAAGCTTCAATAAGTTACTTTTTAGCTGCAGATTGCAAAATAAATTGCAAAATAAATTGCAAAAAAGATTGCAAAAAATTAATAAATCACAGCATCACACTTTTTATTAAGAATATACTTCAAAAATCTTTGCATTACAACTTCAAAAGACTTTTGTTGCTTTAAATATTTTTCATGTTACTATTAATAATGTTCAATTTCAATGAGCATTTGAAATAACATGATTGAGCATTACTCTGTTGCACAGAATTAAACTTATGATCTCTTTTAAGAATTAAGCAACTGTTGTTCAAGTCAACATACTTAAGAATTTATTAATAAATTTTAAAATCTTTATTAGTTTAAATGAATGAAGTAGTTTTAATAAATTATCTTTTCTAGTCATCATGAAATTTTACTACATTGAGTTCTGAAAGTATCAAAAAGTCTTGTTAAGCTTTAAATAAATCAAAGATAAGCATATCAAAAGCAATCTAAGCAGTATTACTGAATGAATATTGCAAGAACTTGATATTCAAGATTGAGTTATGACTGTAATTATAAACAACGTCAGCAATAATGATGTCATGATGATTGCATTAAATGTGACTTTACAAATGTTCTTAACTATTTTACATTTATCATGTTTAACATATGTAATTCAGTTAGCTGTTAAACAGTTATTCAAATTGCTGATGTTAAGTCTTAAGAATAAGAATGAGAAAGAGTATTAAATACTTAAAATTAGTTTTCAAAGCATGTTTATACAAGAAAGTTTATTTTGAACATTGTTCAAGATAATTAATAATTTTTATTTATCATGTTAGTTTGCTTTGCTATTATTTTCACAATCGATTTTCACAATCAATTTTGCAATCAATTTTGCAATCATGATCGAAAATACAGAGTATACTTTTATTCATGACATTATAATAATCTTTAATTAAATTCAAAAGCTTTCTGTTTATATGAACGAAAGTTCTTAGAAAATAAAGAACTTTCACAAGTTTTAACATAATTTTGAACTTCATCTCAAGATGATATAAAACATTAAAATTCGCTGAAATTTTATCTGTTTCATGCTTTTGAAAGCACTTCATCTTCAAGTCTTCATCAAGAGTTATATTTCTACTCACGAAAATGAAAATACTACTCTTCAAAAGCTATCTCTTAATAATGAAGAATGAACACACGTTCAATATTTTGTAGAACTACTCAAATCATTCGCAATATTCACTGATTTACTTGAACATAATCGCGAACTCAACATCAATGCAATTTATATCATTTATGATGTTTTGTTCTTTCATATCAATGATCACATGACAGCTTTGAAGAGAAAGCAGCGTTTTTGAAAGCATTTGCTTTTGAAAGTTTTAACGCAAGCTTGAATCAAATTATTTGAATATTATGCAAATGTCAGTCATGATCAAGAGCTAATGTACAATCTTGAAAATATTATAAATTCTCATCAAAAACTAAATTTATACAAGTAATTTACATGACAAGATAACAACTATAAACAAAGATATAAATGAAAGTTTATAAATTATTATGCTAAACATTATGCTTTCAACTCAACTACATTGCAAGATCAACTTCAAGAAAGAGTCTTGCAACAATCATCTTTCATTGCAGATATAATTGTTAAACGAAATTTCAAATGTCACAATTTATTATCACTTGTTTCAACTAACGAAGCAAAATGATATTTGAATCAAAATTAGTTTTTCTTCTTTTTGTTTCATTCATTGCACAATTAATGTTGTTTTATAATTTAATTGCAATCAATTTTGCAATTAATCTTGCAATTAATTTTGCAATTAATTTTGCAATTGATTTTGCAATTGATTTCGCAGTTACATAGTTTGAAATGTCAAATTCTAATAAGTTTTAAACATTGTTTAAAACATCAATTTCATTAAGTTCTGAAGAAATCATTTCAGAGACTTTGTTCATTTAAGCAGAATAACTTGAGATATTTTAGCAATTTCAACTATCTCAACAAATGTTAAATGAATTTTCAATTTGAAACAAGAAAAGAACAAAGATTTAATCTTCATCATTGACATTAATGAAGATTTAAAGTATATCAGCGATGCATCATTAAATAATGATTTTGATGATAATGAGCATGATAAGTAATATTATATTGTTCATCATCAAACATTTAATTAACAATATCAGAGCTGAAGAATGATGATACAATTAATGTTGATTTTTTCATATCATTTTTGCAATTTGAATTCTCAAACTTCAAAGAATTCTTGTTATCTACGTTATTTAATACAGCAAAATCTATGACAACTTCACTTTCAAATGCTTGATTTTCAGCGTCTGCTCATTTTAATTAAGTTACATTATACTTGATTGAGAGAAACAGATTGAAGAAGAATAATCAATCATTATAAAAGATAATGAATCAAAGAAATTTGATGAAATTCATTGCAGTCTTTAGATTAAATAAAGAATTTAAATTATCATCTTTAGCATTGAAAAAAGAACAGCGCAAGATGACTTCTTCTTTGAAGTCAAGTTCTGCTGTAACATGTAAACGTAACTTTAAAATGATTAATTTCAAGAAAAGATCATTATTTAAGAATAAAGCTAAATTGAATGCATTGTCTGAGTAAAGAAGATAAGAAGACATCAATAAAAAGCTTATGTAAATAGTTTTGCAATTTATTTTGCAATTTATTTTGCAATTTACTGTTTTCATGAAGTTACTTACACATTTTTCAAGCAGTTTAGTTAAAGACAGTGACTGAGATTTAAATCAATGATAGAGAAGTTGAAGACATTTCTTTACATACATATAAATTTCTTTTTAACATGTGAATAAAGATCATTCATACATACACATTTTAAAGTTTCATAATTTCATTCTACTAGTACTTATTTCAAATAAGTAAAATATCTAAACATATTATCAAGTTCAAGTCAACTCATTAAGTTAATTGAGTTGAGTTAAGAGTTGAACTCAACTTGATTGAGTTGAGTTGACTCTTTTCAACTCAATTCAACACTGTAACTCAATCTGAGTTGAGTTAAGCAACTTAAACTCAAAAACAAATTTAAATTGAATTGAATTTTTATTTTTTGAGTTGAATTATCAAATTAAGCTTTTCAACTCAACTTAAGTTCTTGAGTTTAACTTCTCAACTCAACTTGATACTTTTTTAAAAAAAATGATAATTCAACTTGATACTTTTCAAATTAAGTACTTAACTTAAACTTGAATACTTGACTTGACACAATCAGTCTAAGTCAGTTTGCAAAAGCTGCATCAAAAGTTATCATGTCAGCAGATTAATTTTTTAGTCAATTAACTGTTTATCTTTCATGTTAATGTAATTGTCACATACGAGAAGCTGCAAAAGATGAGTCAAAGACTTTTCATAATGCTTTCAAAATCATTTTCTAAAAGAAAAGAAGTTTAAACTGAGTTTCATCAAAAGAAGAAACATGATAGAATCAATGTTCAAACTTTGACTACAGCAAAAGCAGTTGAGCAAAATGTTAAGCAAAGAAATAAACAAAAGAAGAAGAATAGTGAGATTATAGTCTCACTGTTATCAAACTTTTCTTCATTCTTCACTTTACTCTTCATCATTATGATGTTCAAGTCTTAAAATAAATCGAAAAATAGTAAAAATCTTTCATTGACTATTATTATTACTACTATTACAACTTTCAATGAATTTTCACTTTCTTTCATTTCATTTGTGATGATTAGAATAATTAAATTTGATCATACAGTAAAGAAAATAACTGTATGAAAGCAAAGATTGCAGTTTAAACATCATCTTTATGACTTTATATTGAAGATAATGACTTTAAAGTCAGTGAGAAAAAGATTTAAATTTAATTTGATGATGATAATTACATAATAATAATAATAATAAATTCATACATTCTTGTGACATTGATTAAGTTGACTCATGAGAAATTCTATGCTATTTATATTGAGTGAACAAAACTCTTTGAGATAGAAAATCACTCACTGTTTATATGATTGCTTTGCGCAGTCAAAACTATTATTATAAGACTATGTATTAAATTAGTTCACGTTGATTGCATGTTAAAGAATGAGTGACTTAGTCACTTTAAATTGCTTCAAAAGCTTCGTTTTCATCATCATTCTTGCAGTTGCTTTAAGATTTTTCGTAATAATGATGATTATTTGATAGTTCAAGAAGTTGAAATTTCATAGCATTTTTGATCGCAGATGCAATCAGTTTAAGCAATGCATAAATACATGTTTTGTTATCTGATAATTTCAGTTGCAGTCACATCATATGCTATTTGCATCTGAAACGTTTTTGAAGTGTAAATAAGCATTTCAATCTATGTGTTTAATTTTGATGTGAGTGACAAAAATGCTTTCAACTCTCTGAAGATTGTTTTGCATCTTTATCATCTTGTTGAACAGATGCAATCTTTGTATTGAGATGATGTAAACATCTGCAATGCGTTTTCTATATTTTTTTCATCATTGCTTTCACTGACTTCTGTGATACTATACTATTGCGATGCTGTCACTAGTTGAAATTATTGCAGCAAGAATTAATCATTTGCATCTTAACTGTATTTTCGCGTCTTCTTGAATTAAGTTATTCAGAAGCGTCACTTTCTTGATGATGAGAAAGTGAGAAATGATACAATTGATGCTCATCAGATGAGCATGTATCAGTTTGCATGCTTGTTTGATTTTCTGCATATAATTGTTGACTCAACTGCGTAATGTGATCTTGTCTTGCAGCATGTTCAGATAAACATGCAGCGAACTTGTGTATATTTCTGCTTTCAGAGTCTCAATGCTTACTCTTTTGAACATTTTTGTGACGTGATGCAGAGTCTGATTCTATAATGTTTTAAGTCTGCATTCTTTGTCTGACAGTTTTCTTTCTTTTTCTCGCTGATGTCAGACTGATGCTTCAAATGCAATTTCTGATCTTACTACTGCTGAGTATATCTGTCTTGCTTTTGTGAAGATTGTCTTTCATGTAAAGACTTCAAGTCAACTAAGTGCTAGCATTCATATGACGTGATTCACTTTGATTTGACGAAGATGCATGTCTCATTGCAATTTCATGTTCAGTTGTACTTTCAGAACTTGCACATCTGATTTTGACTTAATAACTGAGCTTTTTATTTGTATGTTAATCATCATGTCAAATCTTTTTGATTTTCTGATGAAGTGCGTAAGTTCATACTTTTCTGATGCAAATGTTGCATCATGAGTGCAAGCTTATTTCATGCAGATGTCGTGTGCTTTGCTCAGTGTTCTGCAAGTTTCTTCAATGAATTTATTGTATGTTAGAATGTTGATGTCATTTATGAAGTTGAGCACTTCAATCTTAATTCTTAATGCTTTGCACTTCTCAATCAGACTTGCGTTGAAGAATAAAAAGAGAATCGATGAAATGAGAAATCTCTGTGATATGTTTGCGTTTATCTCACGCATGTCACTCATTTGCTCATTGAATTTCAGCAATTTTTCTCAATTTTCAAGAAAGCTGCATGTTCATTCAACTATGTAGTCTGAAGTTTTTTTCATTTTCAGAGTATGCAGAAGTTTAACGTGCAAAACTTAATTAAATGCTTCAATGACATTTAAACTTAGCATGAACGCTACGTATTTGATTTTGCAATCTCATATCATGTGAATCTGATCTACTAGTAGATCTAATATCAAGATCATGAATCGCTTGCATTTCACTTTCATTTGAGCATCAGATAGCATGTGATAAGTCTCAGTTATATTGCTCAGTCTTTTAATCATGATCAACTTCAAAGCTTTGCTCATGATATCAAGCAAAGCAATGAGTCAATATGTCTTTGAATCAGTATAATCATTCTTCTTTGATTTGCACAATACTATCGTTTGAGTCTTTTTGAACTACTTAGAATGATATCTGTATATTATACATGTATTGAATAAACTCGTCAGTATAGAGATCAGTTCTGCAAGACTCGTCTGCAATGCTTTGTTTAAAATTTTTAAAACATCTGATGCTTTGTCTGCTTTTACTCTTTTAATTATCTGTCTCACTTCATCTTCTGAAATGTGTAAGTCAGATGACATTGTCAAGAATATAAATGAGCTCATGATGTTGTTGACATCTGTCTGAAAGAATAAAAGAATGAATTTTTCTTGCAGTATCTTGATTTTTTTCTTGAATGTTGTTATCATTTATTCAATGTTACTTCGCTTTAATGATGAAAATTGAGAAAGTTTTTTAAATAGCTGACTTTCAATTCTGACTAATTTTGCGAAGCATCATATTAACTTAAGTGCATTGCTCAGCTCATGCATTTATGATCTGAAATGTGCGCGCTTTGCTTGTTGAATGATCTTGTTTTTATGATCATTGTGTTTCAGAAATTCATTTCATGCATTTAGTGTGCTTTGTGTTTTTCATATGATTCACAGTCATCTTGATTTCATTACTATCTCTGAGCAGTTTGAGTTTCAGAAGTTCTTTGCTTAACTTGATGACTTTGTCAAGAAAGTAAATTTCTCAATGATCTTTTGTAACATCTTGATTACTTTACACACTCTTTCGTTCATCATTGTCTTGCTGTTCAAAGAACGATTCAATGAAAGATGCATATACAGATACGCGCTCAATGCTTCTGTATTCATTTTCTTTCATAATCATCAAGTTGAAGACTGTACTGAAGTTGTTTGTAAACAAAGTTCTGTAACAATTGAAAGATGATTTGATTCTTGATGCAGATTAATGTGTATCTTGCACTTGCATATCATGAACTGTATTTTCTCGCTGCTAAAGACTAAATCAATAATTGTAAACTGATTGTGAATCTTGCAAGTAATAGTGTCTGATTTCAGCAATAATTTCAGCTTAGCATTAGTAATGATGTTAAGTAAACTGTTGATTGCTGCATGTTGAGTGAAGCATCTTCATTCTTCTCAGTGAGAGTGATGTAGATTGAAATCTCTTACAATCAATTGTTTGCAATCATCTTTAAGTAACTCGCTTAAGCGAGAAATGATTGAAGATTTCTTTGTAAATGTAAAGAACAGTGAACATGAATTGTAGACATTTATAAGTTGTAACATCTGCATTTTATTATCTGTGTTACAAGTTAATATTTTGATTAAACAGATGTCTGACTCAGCTGTTTTTATCATTCAATGATTGAGTCTTAAGTGTTTATTCACATATATGCAAGTTCGTGACTGTGATGACGTGTTTTTCACTTGATAAAAGAAGTTATGAGTTGAGTTAAATGATTGCATGTCATTAATGTTGCAACTCTGCTTCTGTATGACTACGATGTCAAAATCATGAACTTCTCTGTTGATTAAAAATGATTTCTGAATTTTCAATGATTTTCTGATGTTGTACTGCAATATTCATAGAAAAGATTGTTTCATCATAAAGTTATTTGTAATTGTTGTTGACTCTGCAAAAAGAAGACTCTTTAAATACTTTCAATCATCAAGAATCTGTCTCATTTTCTGATTTATTGTTTTTGACTTTGCTTGAGCGACGTCTCATTTGAGTCGCTACTCATGCAAGAGAAATAATCAACACGTCTTTTCTTGACTTTTATCATCTGTCATGTTGATTCATAAGCGACTAGACTGCGTGTTTTTCACACAACTATCGTTGAGCTTAATGAGTTCATTGAACTGAGAAAGTTCATGAATTTCAAAAAGTTCATTGAATTTGAAGAGTTCATTGAACTCAAAGAGTTCATTGATTCTGCAAAGCTTGAAGACAGCGAAGAGCTCAAGAATTGCAAAAGTGTGTAATTGTATTTAGATGCTTCTGAATATCTGAACGATCTGTTTTTATAGATTTTGAACGCTTGTTTCATCTGCTGTCATCATTTGAAACAGATGCATCTTCAGAGTTCATGATTTTCGTTGCAGTTAACACAACATTTTTTATTCAAAAACATCATGCATCTTTCAATGTAATGTTTGTTTGCACACTTGATGCAGCGTTGATTCTTTCTGCAAAATCTGATCATGTGATTAAATTCTTGACATCTGAAGCATTGTATGATGCAACAGTTCTTCTTGAACAGCTTGCATGCACATTCACAATATGCATTTAGCATACTCATGTTCATCAGTTGATTTGTCATCGCTTTGATTGCTATCTTCATGATGAGCAATGAATGAATCTTTTCGCTCTTTGCTACTTTCTTGAGTCAGACTATTCTTAAAATCTTCAGATTCTCATGAAGTCTTGTGTTATTCTTTATCAGCTTGCTAATAACTTTCTTCTGATTATTTATGTTGATTGTAGTGTGCATTTCATGTGTCAGCACTGCGAAGATTCATCATGATATGCGCATCAAGTTCACAATTTCTTTTACTCATTCTTGAGTCTTTTTCAGTTTTGCTCATGCATCTGAGTTAACTGCGTGAAGAAAGATGTCTTTGCTACTCAGCTTGCAAAGAAACTCAATCAGATTTCGTTGACTTGTTGACACATCTGCTATTCTTTGAAGAATCTGCTTGATGATTTTCTTCTACATTTTCTCTATTTCTTCTCTGTCTGCTATCTTTATCATGACTTCGCATTTCATGCAAAGTGATGATGATCTCTCTTTGAGACGTTACTTTCTCGTTGATAATTCTTCTCTTGTCATGTTTGCTTATGACATGATTTTCAAAGAAAAATGCGTATTTTTCTGAGTTTGTAACTGCTTGCTTAGCAGTTGAACTGATGTCTTCAGTTTCTGTACATTCTTCGTGATGAACGCGTTCTGAGTTGTATAATGTTTTTCTTCTGATTCAAGTTGAAGACAATGCATCAGCTTCAGTGTTATTTCTTTTTACAAGTAATCTTTGCTCATTTCTTTCTTCAACATTGATGTCTTTATTAGTAAATTTATAATGTCAGCTATTTTTTCTTCATCATTGCATGAGTGTTATGATCTTGCATTACTGTTTTCTTGCAATGAGTTAATGTTACGAGTGTATCGAAATTGAATAGAGTTTTCTAGTCAACAAACTCTAGAGATTTTGACTCATGTTGAATCTCTAGTCTCAACACTCTATTCTAGCGCTTTCGATACTTGAGCAAATCTGCTTCGCTCTCTTTGTTTTGTTCTACTATAGATACAGCTCGAAACTCTCTTTGATTTCTTCTGTATTCTTAATATTCTAGTTATAGCTATCTCTATTGATCAAACATTCTATTCAGCTATGCACTATCTCGCTGCAGTGTGATTAGATTCTAGACACAATCTCAACAGTTAATGCTGTTTGCAATCATCATTGAATCAGCATTATTGCTGCTCATGCAATTCGTTGATGATAATTACATTAAATGAAAGAAAGTTTTAACAAAAGAAACTTATTAAATCAACATTTGTAATAGAATAAACAAAGTTGACAATGAGATTCATCTGTACATGATGTTAACTATAAATCTTCTGATTCTATTCTGTGTTTGAATAGAAGTCAGAAAAGTTAAGAGATTTCAATTCAATGCAGTTCAAATGATGTTAAAACGTTGCGTAAGCAGAAAAGTCAATCATGTAAAGTTTTCATTTATGCAATAACATTCTTTTTAACAGTTACAATCAATTTATAAAGATGATTAATGATATGTTAATGTCAGTAAAAGATGAAAAGATATTTAGTGAAAAAGTTGATTTCAGTATAAAAGTCGTGACTACAAGTGATTAAAGAATTTGCAATTCATTGATTACATCAATATACTGAAATGTCTTTATTACATTGACAGTATCATTAAGTAATTGATGAAAAGATATCAGATAAAATAGTTGATCTCAGTCTGAAAGTCGTGACTACAGTGCTTGAAGAAGTAATGACTCGTTGATCATACTGATATATTGAAAAGACTTGAACTCATCTTTTTTACTTGATGTCAAGTCATATATCTATCTACATGAAAAATTGAGAGCGCAGAAGAATGATCAGAACGCATTCTTTTCTATTGATCAAAATCAAATTATTTAACAATTGCAATTGCACATTTATACTAACAATTCATTGTCAGAATTGTGTTTAAATGAATCAATCAGCGAAAGTCAGAGTTGAATAATGCTTAATCTTTAAAGATAGCTATAACTGAATATTAAGAATACAGAAGAAGATGAGTACAAAAGCTTTTATTTAAGTAATATTCAGAAACTGCACTAAGTTTGAAGAGAATGTATTTGTGACATAAGTAGAATGTGATGTAGAAAGAAAGATGATGTTGAACAAAAAAATGTTGAAAAAAGAAAATAAAGACTGAGTTAAATCTGAACTAAAGACACTGACTAGCTTTAATTAATATACAGAGTACTCATTAGCATACTCTGTGAATTAATTAAAGCTTCAGCCTTTTTCAGTCTTAATACACTTGTAACATTACTTCTTTCTTTGAAAATTTATGTTTGCATAAATGTAGCTCATTTGCTTGCTTTCTTATTGAGTTATTTTGATACTAGCATGACTTTCTTGAGTATAACACATGAAATTCGTTCAAAACTTTCTTGAAGTCATTGAATTCATCTTTATTAACATGATATCATTCATTGTTTCTATCTAGATTTTTTCATTTGATCTTGTACTGTATTTGATCTCAATAGTGTCTGAAGTTCAAAATGTCATTTATCTTTCAATGTTTATTGTTATCTTCATCAATAATGATGAATTTGAGAAATTCTGCATGCTGTTCTGATAGAAGATCTTCTGAATATGATTGCAGTAGCTTCGAGTTAAACATCAAATGCAGATGTTTCATGCTGATTGATAAATGAAAATGTTAAAAGATCTTCGCTTTGATAGTGATTTGATACAATTCTAGTTGTTTATCTTTCAAATCTTTGCATGATCTTGTGATTTTGACATTTTTAAAGAATAGTCAAATTCAGTTCTTTACTTTATAAATGATGTCTCATTTATGTTTATTGATTTGTGCTTCAATGATCAGCTTCGTCTTTTTCAATTGTTGATGATCAAAGCTCAATAACTCTTTCATTTGAATGATAATATCATCTGCTTTTCTAGCTTTCAGTCGTTCACAAATGATTTTGTAGTCAGTTGTATCTGAATTGAAACTCATTCGAGAGTGAAAATCTTTATTGAAGTAGAAAGAAATCATTGAGATAATTGAGAAAATATTGAAATTGTTGCTGAATTTCATCATAGATATTCATTTAACTCAGTCGTTCTGCATGTAATTGCAGTAAATTCTAAGTTCACGTTCAACGTTTTGATTGACTCATTTCGTCTGATTATCAATCTTTGAATGATAGACTGTGAATAAACTAGCTGTGATTCTCAGTCGCTTGCAAAGAATCTTTCACATAGTTGATATGAATTGAGAGTCTTTGTTTGAAACAATAGAACGAAGTAGATCATGCAGTCAATAGACGTTTCATAACATGATTCAAATCGTTTCTTCAACTGAGATGTCATCATCTCTTTAATGACAGAAAACATAGTAATATTCTTTGATGAGACGACATATGATTGTGCAAATGACGTTATAGTCTTCTAATAGAAATAACTCAGTAATGAAGTTCATAACTATATCTTTTCAGCGTTCTTGTGAATTGAGTAGAAAATGATGAAGTTCATTAATGCTATTTCTAAAGACTTTGCTTCGTTGATAAACATGACAGTTTTGAATGTACTATCTGACTGTGACTTGATGATTTGATCAATAGTAGAATTGTTAAATTAGATCAATAGTTCATTTATTGTTGAGATGAGAGATTGAGAACTGATCATGAATTTTCTGTAGCAGTTTCATATGCATATTCTCAAAGATTCACAGTAAGTCTTTTCTAAAAAGAACGCTGTCAATGATTTCGCAGTTCTTCAATTTAGTGATATGAAATTTGAGCTTATTCTCATTCATAGCTTATTTATATTCATCGCAAAGCTCATTCATTTAATTGATCATATACACTCATTGATAGAGATTTGCTTTCGATTCAACAAGTAAAACATTGACTTTATCAAAGATCAGAATAGTCTGAAAATGATCTTCAAGTCATTAAGCTGATTCAGAAACATTTGCTAAAAACATTTAAGTTAAAGCATCGACTTTAGTATTCATTTTGTCTGATCTAAAGATGATCTGAAAGTTGAACTTCAACAGAATGTTTAAATAGTTGACTTGTTATTGACTCAACTGTTTATTTTTCATGAAGATTTTCAAAGCTTGATGATCGATGAATATCTGAATGAGTAGTTCAATGCACTTTAGCTTGAATCATTAATGTTTGAAGCATTAAATAATGACTAGCAATTTCTTATCATAAATGTGATAATTGATTTCAGTGAGAATCATGCTTTTACTGTAGAAGATCATTGAATGAAGAACTTTCTCATCATAGTACTGAGATAGTATTTCATCTTTTACATAGTTCAAAGCATTGATTTTCAGAATAGCTTGTCATTTAAGATTGAAGTGACGAAATACTGAGATTGAGCTGACATGTTTCTTTAGATTGTCAAAGACTTGAACATAAACATCATTTTAAACAAAAGACGTGTTTTTTCTAGTCAACTGAGTGAATGATTTGACTAGTTTCAAGAAGTTCTTAATGAAACAACAATAGAAGTTAACAAATCTCACGAAGCTTTAAATTTCTTTTAAATTGATTGAAGTGATTCAGCTGACTATGACTATCACTTTGCTGAAATTCATACGAAGATTTAGTTCTGATATGATGACTTTTAGAAAAACAGTCTCTTCTACATTGAATTTGCACTTTTGAATATTCATCTGCAGTTCAGCTTCGCGTAGTTGACTCAATACTAGTTTGACGTGATCTTTATGTTTCTTTCTCATTTTACTATAAATGAGAATGTCATCTAAATAAACTTGACAAAAGTCGTTCAGAAAGTTTCATAAAACATCATTCATATATTGTTGAAAGAAGATCGATTCATTAGTCAGTTTGAATGATAGTATCTTGTATTTACAGTACTTCACGCTAAGTCTTCGACTGCGCTTTCTCAACAAATCATCTTTCATCTGCATTCAAACATTAAACTCTCAAATCAAGCTGAGAAACTTCAACATTTGAGCTATTTATTTAGTAGTATATGAGTTATGATTTCTCAATCAATATTTAATATGTCAGTCGTTCGCTATGATTACAGCTGCACATCTCTCGAGCATACTGAATATTAGTCTCTTCATTATCTTCTCTCGTAGATTCGCTTAGACTCTCTGTAAAATCTGAAATAACTGAGTTTCAGCTTCATTTTCTTTACTCTTCAGCGAATTCAGATTTGAATAAACTTTGTAAATCTTCTTCTTTAGTAGAGCTCAAAGATTTTTGATTGAGTTCAAATCGAGACTGTACGAAGATTACTTCATGACTTTTATATCATTTTTCTGAAATCAAAGCTTCGATTTTCTGACTCTATGTATCAAAGCATTATTCTGCATGAACATTAGTTCTGACTCTCATATGTCAGTCAAATTGTATTTCAAAATTTGAAGATAAAAGACTGCTGAATAGTCGTGTTTTTTGAATTCGAAGTCTCGATTGAGCAGATATAAATTCGATCTTTCAGAATCTCAAAAAGCTTCTCAAATCATAATGAAAAAGATCTTTTCATTGAGAATTTTCATCACTTTATTTCTATTTCATTTCTGTTTGCAAGTTCAAACACTCATTCTGATGTTTTATCTGATTCTCGAGTCACAAATGTCTCATTCGATCAAATGACTTTTCTTCATTGATTCATGATTCAATCTTCATGTGTTTTAGCTCATTTTAATCAAAGTCGAGCAGCTTCAGATGTTAATTTCGATCGCTTAAGAGCTAGTCAGTGAGAAATTTCGTGAGCTCGTAGTGTTACGTTGAGAGTTCTCGCGTTTAAATCGATTTCGATGTTCATTTTCAGCTGTCTTCAGATGATTTTAGACTTCAATCGTAACTGACGTAACAGTATTCTAACTGCATGAAGAGTAATTGATATGAGTCTTTCTGATCTGAGTTTATTGACTTCAAAAAATGTTGTTTGAAGTCTTCTCAAAACGCACTGAATGATGATTCGCGAAACGTTCAAATTTCGTTCTATTTGAGTGAATTTTAAATCTAATTGAGCCTGATCTGATATTTGATCTTTGATGAGCAAAGAAAGCTTCTTTCTAGAAGTCTTGTTATCAGAAATTGAAGTTAACGAAGTTCTTCTGAGCATTGTGAATGCAGTTGAAGAAGGTAAATTGTTTTGAAGATACGTGATTTTACGTGTTTTCGTGATTCAGTCGAAGACTTAGTGCAAGATACTGTATATGCTTCTAAAGCAGTGATAAAAGTGATGTAATTCTCGTTATCAAGATGCATTTGCAGTTTGTTGAACGCTGATATGATGTTCAATCTAGTCAGATGCTTGCAACTCATTATTTTATCAATGATCTCGTTTATCAACGATAGAAAATATTTATTTCTTTTGAAAATGACATTTAACTTTCAATAGTTCACGCAAAATTGAAGATCTTCATTTGCTTTGAAAGCGAATAAAACGAGAAAGAAATAGAAGATCTGACTAAAAGTGATGAATTTCTTTGATAGATTCTCGTTTAAATACTTCTTTACTTTCAGAAGTTTGACAGAGAACATTTAATAAACTCAACAGCGAGAGAACATTAAATCACTGATGAGTTCAATTTTATGATCATAAAAGCGATAAGAAGATAGTTTATTTAATTGAGTTTAATCAAAAACATTTAGAAACTCATGATATTTTGATGACAGCTTGACTTTAATATCTTTCAAATTCTGAGTCGTTTTATTGATTGAAAAGACGTTTAAAACGTTCAAATCACACTGAGTATTATACGCGATTTCTCTATCAATATCAGTCATGAATAAAGCAAAGACTTTAGTCTGATTCTTCTTTAATTAATTCAGTAAAGTTTTAAACGAAGCTGCATTTATGCTTTAAATTGAGAATGATTCTTTCTTAATTGTAGTTGAAACAGATCATTTGAGCATAATAGAGATCTTAGTCTGAATGATAGAAGAGAGCGAACTTGATCATGATCAACTTGAGTGCTTTGAATTGAGAGAAATTGAAAAAATCGAAATAGAAGTATTTAATTGATTTGAAAAAACAATGATGTTGTTTTGCATATTCAATAATATTTCGTTTTTGTTCATTCAGAGCTTACTCAATATAACTTCATGATGATCAATATCAGCTATCAGCATTGATATAATCAATTTCTTATGATTTTCAATGATGAGATTGAGTAGAATTTTATGAATGATGATCTTCTTAAATATCTTTTCATCATACTCTCTTATTAACTTTTCTTTTGTCAGTGATATAAATTAAATTTCTAGTTTCTTGCATACTTTATTGACTAAATTAGCATGTATGAGCATATGAGCAACTGAATCACTGTTTATCAGAGAATGAAGACTAAAAGATTGATTCTGAGAGTTGAGAGAAACATTAATTAGAAACAACTTTTCAAAATAATTTTCTTCTGATAGAATTTCGTCTAGTTTGCACAAAGATATAATCTCTATCTCTTCAATAACTTTTGAAGAAATGATTAATTTTTTGAATTGAAATTCAAATCGAAATTTAATTTGAAATGATCATATTCATTGTTCACTGCATTGATTCTAGTAAATTAATCAGAGCACTCTTTAAAGCTATGATCTGATTTATGACATATGAAACAGATTTTGACTAAAATGTCTGCTTCTTTGATGTTAGTTAAAATCGCGTCACACGACTTTAAATGATCAGATTTTGAATGATTGATTGATTAAGTAACAACAGCTTTATGAAAAATGATCTTTGATAAATCATTGATGCATTTAATGAGATTGACTTTGTTCTTGATTTCTTGAATGACTCGCTGATCATTATTCAAATAAATCAAATAGAAATGAATCTTTTTAAAAGAATTAAATTGAACTAATTGATTTATTCAAATGAATTGAAGATGAAAGTTTATTTTATCTTTCAGATCAATGATTAGTTACTTTTCATGATACTTCAGATAGAAAGATAATTGTTGAAACTGAGTGTAAAACTCGTTGAACTTCTTTAATTCTTAAATCAAGTTGTAGTATTCTTTATAAAAGTTGACTTTCTTATCTGAATTATTAAATAACTCAACTAGTTCTTTCAAAAGATCATTGACAATCTTATAAAAATTGACATAGTCACATTCACGTCTAGATTGAGTGACATCAGCTGCATTATTGAATAATCTGAAATGTACATAGCTCAGTTTGACTCGTTCATTTGAAAAGAAATTGACGTTGATCTTTAGTTTATTCTGAATTTTGTTGTATCAATTTTCTCAAGTAGAATTCTTTTCATCAGTAAATCAGAAAGAATCAGATATTTTCTGAGATTTAGAATGCTCAAAGTAAATAAAATCAGAAAAAGTGATTTTTTTAGTTTAAAGTCTAGTTTTCAACTTTTTGATTTTGTTGTCTTGTTAATTACTCAGCTTGTTGAGTTAATCTGTTTCTCTGTTAAGAATCATGCATCAAGTCTTTCAGTTTTCAATAGAAACAGAGAATATTACTGTTTTAGTGAATGACTTGTTGTCTTCATTGAGAAATGATTCAGCACTAAAGAATTTCAATGAATCAGTCTCAGAAATTTGAGAAAAGTGACTTTAAAATTCTTTGAAATGTTCTTCAATAAATGAATGTTTTGACATGATGAAATTTGAAGAAAGAATGAGATTAAGCGAATGACGATGCTCAACAGTATTAATGAAGATGTATGATCAAGTGTTTAATTTTCAAAGAAGAATGTTGTTGATTAGAAAGATATTTTTGATTTGTGAGTTTTTGAATGATTCTCAAGCAATTCATGAAGATTCTTTATCGTCGATTCTCTTAATCAAATTGAACAGCTTATTTTCACTCATTTGTTTCATAAGAATGAGTTGATTTTCTTGATCAAATGAACTTTGTGTACTTAATGAGCAATAAGTTGTCTAACAATTCAAACAGTCTTGTCGTTGATTTTATCAAACTCTTTAATGTTGTTCAGTCTTTCAATTGCATCAATCATCAGATAAATGAATTTCTTTAAACTTGTTCTGTTTGTACAAGTATGTTAAATGAATAATGAGATTAGTATCATATGATTAACGAATTCTTAATATAATGTCAGAATCATGTCTAGATGAGTCAATCAGCGAAAGTCAGAGTTGAATAGTGCTTGATTTTTAAAGATAGCTATAACTGAATATTAAGAATACAGAAGAAGATGAGTACAAAAGCTTCTATTTAAGTAATATTCAGAGACTGTGCTAAGCTTGAAGAGAATGTGTTTGTGACATGAGTAGAATGTGATGTAGAAAGAAAGATAATGTTGAACAAAGAAATGTTGAGAAAAGAAAATAGAGACTGAGTCAGATCTGAGCTAGAGACACTGACTAGTTTTAATCAATATGCAGAGTACTCGCTAGCGTACTCTGTGAATTAATTAAAGCTTCAGCCTTTTTCAGCCTTGATATGCTTGTAACATTCATTCAATGTCTGCGTGACATAAGTCAAATCAAGAGAAGAAAAAAATTATTTAATACAATCATACTTTATCTTCTCATCATGTGCATCTCTCTTTCATCATATATTTCTCTGCTCAATGAATGACAATCATTGAGCGAGAGAACACAGCTATCAACTATAATCATGAGCATCACAAGTGCAAAGAAAACATCTTCATCTTCAAATCAAGAATTGAATCAAAACATTGTTTGTAAAGAATACTATTTATGAAGAGCAAAGTAAGAATGATGTGACATAATCAAACAGCATAAACATTCTCATCAAGAATTTACTAGAGCGTCACACGCTGAATAGAAGCTACAGATTCAAACATGATACATAGTCTCAAAACTCATTGTCTTGATGACGTCAAAGTCATCGTATAGTTGATGAGTGATTTTCTTTTTCAGAGAGTTTTGTTCATTCAATATAAATATCATAGTTTTTCTTATGAGTTGAACTTAAATTGATGTCATAAGAATGTATAAATTCAAATCAAATCAAATCAAATCAAATCAAATTAAATAAACAGTTTATAATGAGAAATTTACATGTATTTGTTAGCAAGCTACATTTAAATGAAAGTAAATCTCACTCTTAGTAAAAGTGATGCTACTCGCAATGTGCATTGAAAAGTTGCGTTCTCAAGATCTTTCACTTCTGCTATGAAGAACATTGATCTTCAATGAAAGAAAGAAAGTAACAATGATAATTTGAATGAGGTAAAACTCATTTCATCGCGAAAGATTCATGAAGTATCAGTACATGTGTCTTCTTGCGCTTAATCAAATCACTGAGTATACTGATGACAATATCAGTGAATTCTTGTTATTGTGATCACACTTTTCAGCATTCTACTCTACGCGCTTGATAATACTATTGTTGCCAATATTATATTGATATGATGATTCACTTTTGAGAACGAAGTATGAGTGACAATAGTTTACAAGTCTATCGTCAATCGTCTTAATCACATAGAGCAATTAGCATGACTCTCTGTTGAGTGAGCTGAATGGTAATCGTAAATCTCGATACAGTTCAGTGAGTTAATGTGTGAGCTAAATTCATGATAGGTGGTCTTAACGTCGCTCTTTCAGTCGGCAGACTTTATGAGCTTTTTGACGCAAAATGGCTTTATGTCATCTTCATTGTTCTCTTCATGGGTTGCTCTGCACTGTGCGGCGGCGCGCCTAACATGACTGCCTTGATCGTTGGACGAGTCATTGCTAGCGCTGGTGGTAATGGCATGTACGTCGAAGTCGTCACCTTACTCTTCGTCAATACAACAGAGAAAGAGAGACCTATGTATCTCGGCTTAATGTGAGTTTGAATATCAACTCGAATCGTGGTTTTGTCTATACTGACTGGAACTTAGTTGCCTCGTATACGGAATAGGTACGCTTCAAGATATGTCATAATAATTCCAAGGACTACATCTGCTGCAATACTTCTTGTACGGTCTTGTTACGCTTTACTGACAATGTTGATAGGGACAGTGATTGGGCCAATTATCGGAGGCGCTTTTGCGGATTCGCGTGCTACTTGGCGTTGGGGTTTCTATATAAATCTTGTGGTTGGTGGTGTCTTCACTCCGGTCTACTTCCTTCTCCTGCCGTCCTTCGACCCCCGACCCAATCCCAAAATGTCCACTCGGTTCCGGGACTTCGACTACCTAGGTGCCGTTCTCCAAGTAGGCTTCTTCGTATCTCTGCTCATGGCCATCAACTTCGGCGGAACACTCTATGCCTGGAATAGCGCCCAAACCATCGCTTTGTTCGTCGTTGCTGGAGTAGTAATTATGGTATTTGCTCTGCAGCAGATCTTTACAGTGCTTACACACGCCAATGGTCGGATGTTCCCAATCCACTTCCTCAAGATGAAGGAGCCAGTCTTGCTGCTCATACTCATGGCTGCGAACAATGCAGGAGCTATACTTCGAATTCACCCGTGGAATCGGTTCGCTGAATTCAGGCGTGAGGCTTCTTGCACTCATTTTCATGGTTACAGTCACTATTATGGCCAATGGTGCTGTTATTTCCAAGACTGGATACTACCAACCGTGGTACATTGTTGGAAGCGCCCTCATATTGATTGGTGGAGTTCTAATGTGTAAGTCAAAGGTGTAAACCGCCATGCGCTTTCAAACTTTGTAGAAGCTAAATGATCTGCTTTCCTGACAGCTCGGATTACCGTTACAACCCACGCTGCAAATGTTTATGGCTACGAAGTTTTGCTTGGCGTAGGTGTCGGAGCTTATCTCCAGGCCGGCTACGCCGTGATCCAGGGCGTGCTCGATCCCTCGCATATGTCCTACGGCGTCACGTTCATGTTGCTCGGTTAGTATTCCGTCTCGGCTGTCCCTTTAGGCCTTAAATGCTAATCTATTGCGTAGGTCAACTCCTTGGTATCGCCCTCTCGCTCTCCATCTCCGGTGCCGCATTCGTCAACACCGCAATAAACGGCCTCCAGAAAATCCTCCCCAACGTACCCCGCCAAAAGCTTCAAGCGGCGATTTCAGGCACGAGCGGAGGGTTCTTTGAGACACTCGATCCTGCGACGAAGGCTATGACCTTGGACGTGATTATGGGCTCTTTGCAGAAAACGTGGGGCGATCTGGACATTTTCCTTTTTCGAAAATACAAGTGGGCTAATTGGATTAGATTCACTTTGTCTACGTCGCTGGTGCGGTAGGCTTGGTGGCTTTTCTATTCCTTTCGGTAAGTCATCTTTTAGTTCACTAGTGGCACATGGTTTGCTGACCCTGATGTCTCAATTGTATAGAAAGAAATTGAAACTGGGACCTGCTACTGGGGGGTAGGTCGGAAGTGGAGATACAGCTTACAGCTCGTGACACGAAGAAGGATTGGTCTGGCAACGTGTGGAGTGGCACACTAGAATTTACTTTTAGACTGTTGGATTGAGAAGAAGAAAAATACTTGGAATTGTTGTACGAGTGCACGTTATCCCAACAGCTGTATGGGAACGTTCGGTTTAAATATGCTCGTTCCTGGGGAAAAAATCTGTGACGGTCGTCAATATGAAAGAAGTATTGATATTTCTAATTACCTCTGCCAAACAGGCGGGGATTCCTAATCTTTGCCATCGCTTCATCTTTTGAGGCACATCTTTAGCCTAATAAATTTCATTCAACGAAAGTGAAAAGGATTGCTAGGTCATCACACATGCTGGGTAGCATTTGTTGACATTGTTACTACGGAATAGAAACGTTCTAATTCGGAGCCTCACTTCAACAGCCTACCACCATCACTCGATATCATCGCTCCGGTTGTAAAACCATCCCTCATGGAATAAAGGTACGCCTCCGCCAGATTCTCCGGCGTCCCCACCTCTCCAACCAAAGTCCCATCACTAAACCCTTGCAACACCCCCGGCAACTTGTCCTCGGGAATTCCGTTGAACACTTCCGTATGCATCGCCCCGGGGCTCACCATGTTGACCCTCGTCGGCGCAAGATCCACCGCCAGGCCCCTCGTGATTCCCTCGACACCAGAACCCAAGGCTGCGATGAGCGTCCAGCCTTTGTTGGGTCGGTGCGACATGGTGCCTCCTGTCAGCGTGATCGAGGACTTGGGCCCGGGCGCGAGGTATTTGGGCGCGAGTTTAGCGAGGATGAGCGGACCGAGGAAGCGCACGTTGCCCGAGCGATGGATTTCTTAGACCGTGGCTTCCGAGACGGGAAGATTTTAAGGGGGTCGCCGGCCGTGAAGACGATGTGATTGATTTTGGAGCTTGCAGCTGCGAATTTGAGAAGGGTATCGAGGTTGGACTCGAGGGATTGGGGCTGCGAGAGGTCGCACGTTTGGCCATTAAGGCGGGAGTGCTTGTCTGGGTAGGCGGACTGGAGGCGCGAGAGGGCGGTGTCGAGTTTTGGCTGTTTGGAGCCGGAGATGGTGACGTGGGCGCCGTGTTCGAGGGCTGCTTCGGCGACGCAGAAGCCGATACCGGATGTTCCTCCGAGGACTAAGATGCGGGAACTTTGAAGTTTGGAGGTATATTTGGAGGTGGTGGTGGTGGTGGTGGTGGCCATTCTTAGGGAAGGTGTAAAGGGAGCCCCGAGAAGATACAATGTAGGTGTATTGATTGCTGAGAGGCGATGACGACGAGAGTGCATATGTGCAAAGATGATTGCCATCCGGCGGCCAGCACTGAGCAAATGCTTACACGAGCATGGAGCACTCGGTCTCAAGACGGTATGTCCGAGATGGACTTATGGTAGAGGAATCCCGATGGTCGATTAATTGCTCCGAATGGATTTGTCAAAGACCGATACCCAAGTCCGAGGGGTGGAATTGACTTCAGCCACCCCGCCATTTCCCCGTACGCCCCGCTAGCGTGTCCGCCATCCCGCCCGCCGCTAAAGTTAGCCTTGTTTTAAGCCTTACCTTATGTTGAATCTTCGCACAGTGTTTTTACACGCCACCGGCCAACATATTCACCGAGACTCCCATGGAGATGGCTGTGTGCAGTGTGTCGTCGTTGCTCTCATTCGCGTATCAAATACGTCAACTTCTTACTGAGACAATTCAAACTCATCTCTTCTTGTCTCTCTCAAGTCTTGCCAGCCGAAAAGATGACGCCATTTCCTTTGACGCTTTTTCAAGCCTTTGAGCTTCTAAGTATCTCAAGCTTCTCGACTCTGGCAATAGTTGCCATATATCTTTTCATACGTAATTATTTTTATGGAAAATATGACATGAGCTATCCTATATTAGGCGATAAAGAAAGCACGAATCTTAGAGAAATCGTTGAGAAGCAATGGAGTAAAGTTCGTCCTCAATATCCCATTTTCTATATGTTTCGTGTCTCGACTAATACTGTTGCCGGTAGGACAAGGAGCAGAAATATATACTTCAACTGCCTTTCCGCAAATTGCATGTACTTCCCAATCATTTTGTCAATGACTATGCAAGGAAGCCAAAACATGAAATATGTGAGCAAATTCTTGAACGAGTTTGCGGAACAAAACTATTCCTCGGCGAGGATTGCAAACTTTGTCTGACAGGTGTTAAATAGCCTCAAACATAGACCTTCGCGAACGACTCCTAGGAGGATGGACTCTTTTGGGATCAATGACACCCGAAACGCCGGGTGACCGTACTCACAGTGCTATCACCTTCATTAAAGGAGAAATGACCAAGAACACGGGCCCCTTCCTCTACGGTGTGCATGAGGAGGTGAAGGCCTCCATCGATCAACACATAGGTGGATGTTCGGAATGGACTCCTTTGAGCGCTTACAGGCTTGGTGTGAGCTACAACCTACGGATATTTGAACGCGTCTTTGTTGGTCTAGATCTGTGCCGTAACAATCAATGGAACGAAGCTTGCATGGGCTACTCCACAAGCGCCATCGCAACGGCAGCGGCATTAATGAAATACCCGTGGTGGCAGCGACCTTTAGTTGCTCCTTTTTTGCAAGAGACAAGCAGCTTGAAAACACATATTGATGCTCTTGAAAGCTTCTTACGTCCCATTTTGAGGGCACGCTTAGAGGCACTGCAAAAACCAGATTTCAAGAGGCTCAACGATTTTATTCAATGTTGGGTTGAAAATGTCCGGGAGAAGCGCGCAGATACACATGCCCTGACAACAGCACTTATCCAACTCAACATTGCCGGCATACAAAGCACGGGTATGGTTTTGATGCAAGCACTTTTCGATCTTGCTAGCCGATCCGAGTATCTAACACCACTTCGTGAGGAGCTCGTCCAAGTCATGGCCGACGAAGGTGGAGAAAACCTCAGCCCCAAATCTTTGGCCAAGTTGTGGAAGATGGACAGCTTTCTTAAAGAATCCCAGCGGCACATTGCCCAAAATATTCTTTCCATCTATCGCAAAGTCATGTCGCCCTTGACCCTGCAAGACGGCACCGTTCTTCCCGCTGGCTCCTACGTCTGCATTCCCTCCATCGATTCAGAAGCGGATCAATCCACCCTCTCGCGGGATTTTGATGGCTTCCGATGGGCGAAGCTACGCCAGGTCTGAGGGAACAAGAACAAGTATCTTAACGTGACCACAGGGTAAGTGAGGCAGCTCCCAATTGTTGGAAATAGGGGAGATGGTAATCTCCGCCGTCATAGGGCTGGTAGGGCTGAGGCCCGCCAGTAGAATTTTCTCTTTCCACCTCCTAGATAGCCTCCTAACAACAACAACCAAAATGTCAATATGCCCCCATATGACCTCGTATTCCAACACCAATCCGCGAGAGGAGCTAAAGAACGTGGAAGACCCGAGTCTATTTGAGACTGATTCGCGTGAAAGAAGCGCAAGCAGCGCACAAGCTTTAAACTACAAACAACTTTCACAAGAAGTTTTGCACGAAGATTGATCACGTCGTTGCATACGACTTTGAGAACTTTGCTACACTGAGAATGATCAACGAGAATCGTCAAAAATGTAATCTTGAACGACGCGAGACACTGAACACACAGTTCTTCACAGAAGCATTCGAAGAAGTACAGACATCAGATCTAGCATACGTCTACAATGATGATGATGCGCTGATTGATTGAACATTCATCATGAAATCACTGCATTCCGCCGTGGAGTCAGAAACCGTAGCGCCCGTGCGAAGGCTTGTCCCTGGAACAAATCGAGTTGGTGCTGTCGTCATCGATCATCCGGTCCATGGAGAAGAGATGTTGAACACAACGAATGTGAAAATAATTCTGGCGGCCGGACCATGGGTCATGTCAAGATAGCCTTGCTTACTATTCGCCAATCGAGGCATTTCGGTTTGATATGGAGGTCTGACACTAGACTCGGAACCATGAGATAAGCTGACATAGTCCAGGCTCTTGGACAGTCCCAGTCCTATTTCAAACAGCTCGTTGCTTGTCTCGTCATCAGCTCGACAGACAGAAGTTACCATTCAACATTCCTCCAACGTGATGAACAGTTTCCGTTCCCTCATCTTCCCTCCGACGAGGTCTACTGGTTGGAACTCTCGATATTGCCCATATTTGAGGGTCTATCTCCCGGCGAGCTACGATACCAGACAACTGCTTTGCTCGATCTCCTCTTGTTCCTCTCCGACAAAAAAAGGATCTTTAGATCTCTTAGACCACCTCAAGATCTACTCCCTCTTCAAAATCTATGTCTTTACTTGGAAGCATTCAGAATCGAGCAATATCCACTCGGTGCCCATCGGCCACTAGACGAAGCAAGCCTCGCATGGACTCCTCAAGAATCTCGACTCTTCCCCCGATACAAATCTTCAGCCGCAGATGATGGCACCGGTCGATTGCTATCTGCGAAAGGTTCTACCCATTGGGTGTCCCCGGCATGAGATGGTAAGTAGACCAAGAAGTTGGACGAGTCGAGCCTGACCAGGAACAGGAATGGACTTCTGCCTTTACAGAAGTGCTCACACTCATAAGCAACATCGATGTGGGAGCAATCCGGATGGGCATTTCAGTAATCGCGACCCCCTACTATGTTTGTTCAATGTTGTGCTAAACTTAACAGTGAACATCTCTGCGAGAAGTTCCCGCGCTTTCGAGGACCAGAGTACCGCGACCTTCTACTCCTTCATCAATGCTATCATAGCTCTATCAACGAGGAAACCATATCAATACTAGAGAACTGGATCCTACGAGGCGATAGACGACTTACTGTATCTCAAGTGCTGAAAGTCTTTCAAGATACCTTGGCCTCTGAAGTGCTGGCCTTGGCCTTAGCTGACATGCTCTTGCTCTGGACTCTTGATCCACCTTCCGAAGAGGACGAATCTCAGTCAACGCCGTCGAGTTTGCTAGGGCTCGGACAGCTCCTCTCAGAACGCAGTGCGCTGAGAAACAGCCACAGTTTGTTGCTCGTCCTCTTCGCGTCCTTCTCCAACGCAATCAAGGTCTTGGAGGCAAAGAAGTCGACTGCGATCATGCAATTCTTGACAGGAGCTGTTTGTTTCACTGAGAGCGCTTGTCCAAGCGAAAATTTCACGGGATATTTTTTGAAAAGGCTTAGTTGGAAGGGTCCCAATGAGGCAGCCGAAGTCACAGCTTCAGACATCGAAACCCTTGTTGGAGAGTTTGTGCTGCTCTGAGGCGATTTGTACTAATTTGCGAAGATTTGGGCAATAACGAAATTGTACAGATAGAGTCTGGCGTCGAGTGAGATGATATCTAGCAGAGCTGTTACTTAAGTGCCGAAATCATACATATAGAGCGATCGAAAACGTGCTATTCTTAGGATAATATGAAAGGCGGACGATTAGCTAGCACAGATACCCTGGAATCCCTTGAGCTGGCGGCGGGTCAACTTTAGCCTGTCAATTATGAGGCATGCCTGCGCTACCCAACCACATTAGATCGTGCCATGCCTGCGACCAGCGCTGTGACCGTGCCCATTCGATGATCAAGGGTTTGGGCGAATAATCATTCCCCTGTCACTTTCTTGTCCTCTTCGAACCTTTGGCTTTTGTTCTGATCATTATATATCACCCTGGGACCCCCAGGTCAAGTCATATATTGGTCTTCGATTTGATGAACGATGTACTTCATGTCTTTTCAGTCAATCGCTCATGTAGCTCCCACTTTCGGCTCACTAACCCCTGTGTCGATGGCTTTCGGAGACATACGAACGCTACGGAAATTGGGTAAATTAAATGCTCAACTGAGCGGGATGCGTTCATGCATGGTAGGGGCACGGCCGTCTACAGAGTCGAGAGGGGAACAGACTATGCGTTGAAAATGTCCAAGCCATCCAGGAAGAAAAATTTCGACGGAATTCTCGGACGCGTATATATAAGACCTTGTCAGCTCTACTTGGAGTCTTTGGTTCGCACTCGTCCAGCTCATAGTTCTCTCCTTGTCGCGTTACCTATCAGATCGACCTTTGTGTCTCACAAGAACGTCACAAGAACCCGACTCACCACCCTGCAACAATCGTCCGTCTCGTCCTAGAAATTATGGCGCCAACAGACGTCATGCAACTGCTCCGTGTCTCTCCACGATCACAGACACCACCAAGCGGCCCTGAACTCCCAGCCCATGGGCAGATGCTCAGTTCGAGACACGTTCAACTGTTTGTGAACTTGTTGAAAAGCAATCCAGACCGCACCGGCTGCCGCAGGAGCCAACCAGCCGGCCGCGAACACCGCACAGACATTCGGAGCGAAGGGGAGCGCCCGGCCTAGGGCTTCGAAGCTGGGATTCAAGACGGTCAACGACATGTGAGTACCCTACCTCAATACAAGTCCAAATGAGCTAACACCAATGCTTCGCAGCTGGGATGAGAAGGCGTACAAGTACAAGATCATGGAATCCATAGTATCTCCCGGGGAGGTAGAAGAACTAGACGAATACGTGTTCGTGGTTCGTGTACGGATCGGTTAGTACAAGGACCTCTGACATCGCTCGTTACTGATGATGCCACACCGTAGACAAGAAGACCACAGATCCGACGTTCTTCGTTGACATCAAATCGGAAGGGCTACGCGACATTCTGAGGTCGGTTCTGCGAGACGTCAACGGAATCTGCCTTAGGGAAGATAAGCCAACAGTATAGGCATCTGATTCCTCAGATCTCTCATTGAGATCACATACGACCTGCTCTGGGCGCTCTTCAAACCAAATACGGTGGTGTACACGACTTGCTTCGGTACCGGCAAGCCGAGGTGCGTCAAATATGATTTCGGTGAACAGAGGACGACGAACAACGGGTTGGAATACTTTCACCTGGAGTGTCGCTACATGGATTTCGATGGCAAAGTGTTTGGAGAAACCTCCATCGAGCTTGCCATTCTGAAGTTCCGTGGCACAAAAAGGATCAACTTCCTCGACGCCTTTCCTCTCGAATACCATCCGGGTAAAGACGAGATCAAGCCAAACCTCGTCGAGTGCGGTCGGAAGTTTGTATCCTTGATGGGCGTTCACCATCGCCAATACCGAGGGGACGCCTTCTACATGCGCAAGGGATAGCCGATCAAGGTACCTGTCGACAGTCGGGTCATGATCGATGCGGTTTATTTCCAAGAGGCCAACCCGAACTATACCAGACCTCGTATCAGCGAATCGGGCAAGCGGGATTCAACAGATATTGGTGGAATCACTTTTTGGAGCGATGATGGTTTGAAGGACCACTCCAATCAAGTCAAAAGCAACGGCACAGACCCTGCTGGCACAACATAGCTCGTCGGACGGCTTCTATATCCTCTTGTCTGATACAGAAGCAGATGAGGTCAAGAACAGCGGCCTTGATACTGAGACCATGAGTGAAGCCCGCTCTTCCAAACCTCCAAATTCCGCTTGTAGCCTGCAAATACTCCCCTCATCTCATACGACTTTGAGCTTGTATTCTAGAGGCCATGAAATAAAGATACTACGTGTCAGTCTTTTTGGGATGACGTCTGTGATGAGAATCATCGTTTCTACGGTCAAGGGCTCAGAGTTCTTTACTCAGAAGTACTCCAACTAACAAAGCCATGGCCTAGCTCTGCCGGGTTGCCCTGCACTCCTTCCTGCTGTAGCCCCTGCGGCCACACACTTTTGACACTGTCCGCCTTCATAGAACCACTCGGTTTCACGTTCACAACACATGCAGACTGCAAAGTTTCAGTGTAGCCATGGCTCGCTTGATGGGTCCCGTTCTGTTGTGTCTGAGGATTTTTCACACCAATTGTGATGTGCGGAGCGTCAGGACGATGCCAGCCACCTGTCATCGTACTACCATGAATGCGGGATCTAGAACATAGCAAAGAAGATTAGTTATTGAATCAGATTGCAGTAGAAATGTGACACACCTAATCAGGACCTGAGTCACATTTGCGTCTGTTTGCATCGCAGTCGCGTAGGCCGCAGCCATCAAAGCCCGGGCAAACCCTTCGTTTTTGGGTCGAGGGATTTTCCACACATATGTGATGGTTCTAGAAGCCATATTGTAGGTTGGCTAGGGACAGGGAAAGGTGAACAGGCAAGTCTTATAATCTGTGCTGGTTAGCTTCGTATTCGCAGATAGCGACGATCATGTCTCAAACCTTTTACAAATTGTCACGAGATAGGCGGCTCAATCAAGATTGCTGGCGCCCGAACAGTGCGATTGAACATTGAGGTTTCCAGAAGTACTCGCCATGTCAAGCTTGGTGGAGCCGCTGCAGAGGTCCAGTCACGCAGAGACAGCCTAATCCCTGCCCAAGCCCTACATGTTTCGTTGGCATTGAAACTTTAACAAAGGCTGCACAAGCCAAGGCGCGACGGTGTTTGTTGCTGCTGTCTATTATCTGACGATTACATGCCCCGAGAAGCATCCTGCAGCCTTCATGCGTCACCCTGATTGAGAACCATTCAGCATAGACAGCCGCTCAGTGTTTATGTTAAATCGAGCCATCCGGTTCTGCCAACAAGCTTTCACCCGCAAATGCGCCCCTGTCAATCACGTGATCGTATATCAGCCAATCAGATTGGGTGAGCCATACGTGACGGAGCAGGCCCTAACTTATTTAATCACCCAGTCTCGGAAAACACCATAGCTGTTACACGGTTTCAATGTTGAGGTTGGCAGGTGCTTGTACTAACTTCAGAGCCCGGTGGCCGCTCAAAATTCCTACACCCTGCCCGCGGCTTTTCCCAACGAATTGTTGCTCATCCCGTTTGCTCACTATGCGGACGGATATCTCTTCGACGGACAGGCCGCAACATGTATACCACTGGCTGGACGATGTTGAGGATCTTGAAGGATACGTTACAGGAGGTTACCATCCAACACATCTCGGCGACGAGCTTTCGCAAGGCAGATACAGAATAGTTCATAAGTTAGGTTTCGGTAGTTATTCGACAGGCATGTAATCTTAATTCACTTTACAAGCCGTTTGCGCAACAGCTAACATGTTCCTCAGTATGGCTTGCCAGAGACCAGCGAGAAAATCGTTACGTCGCATTGAAGATCATCGCCGCCCACGCTTCGGCAGCGAGTTCAGAAGGCTATATCCTACGGCATCTTCGCGGGGGCGACCCTGAGCACCCAGGACGAAGCTACGTTCAAACTCTCTTTGACGAGTTTTTCACGAATGGGCCGAACGGAAGGCATCTCTGCCTGGTGAGCGAACCTGCCGGATGCAGTGTGGCCCAATCAAAGGAAGCAAGTGCGAAATGGATGTTTCCAATCAATATTGCGCGAGCTGTTGCTGCCCAGACAACGATAGGTCTGGCATACATCCACTCTTGCGGTGTCACTCATGGCGGTATGTTTCTCGCGTCTCTGTCCACTCAACGCGTTTAGACTAATTAGTTGCCCTCGGTCAGATCTGCATCCTAATAACATCCTATTCCAAATTCCGAATTTCAATTCTTGGACCGTAGACGAAGTCTATAAGAAATTTGGTGAGCCTGTCCAGGTGCTGAATCGACGACTTGATAATGGTACACTCGGCCCAGAGGTGCCATCATATTCCATTTTCCCTGCCGATATGATAGTGCCGGCGGACCAAGTTAAGGACAATAAGATCAAAATATCGGACTTCGGCGAGGCCTTCCTCACCAATCCACCCAAGAGCCTCCACACTCCAATGTTGCTACTTCCTCCTGAAACGTTGTTTCTCGAAAAATTTGGGCCCCCAGCCGACATTTGGACACTTGCCTGTACACTTTTCGAAATCCTCGGCGAACGTGCTCTCTTCGAAGCTTTCATCCCAAACGAAGATGACCTTATTGCAGAGATGGTCAGCACCTTGGGTAAGTTGCCGAGCCGATGGTGGGACCGGTGGCAGAAGCGACCGGACTACTTCTTGGAGGATGGTTCTTGGAATCCAAAATTCAAAGGCTTCATGTCCCCCGTCACAAGGCCCTTGAGGGAGCGACTTTGGGGCATGGGTCGGGGTCAAATCCCAGAGCAATGCGATTTCTCTTCAGAAGAATTCACGAATTTGGAGAACTTGCTGGTGAAAATGTTGATGTACGAGCCTTGCGATAGGATGACGGCTGACGAAGCAATGCGGTCAGACTACATGCTACGGTGGGGTTTCCCGGCCATAAATGTAATCTGATCTCCAGTTACTATCCTAATCTGCATCGAGGGCCCTGTTGCCCCACTTGTACTCTAATTAAATGCCATCTATGTTCAGCTTAAGGCTCATGATGATGCCGAAGTCTCCCCTCATAACACTCGTCGTCCTCCACGCTATGCCATGATCTTTGCTCGTAATTCTGTGAGTTTACGAATCGGCCAAAATGTGAACACACTTTGGAACAATCCAATTCAGGTATGTATGGCATATTTCAACACTCCCCCATGTTACGCATACCATACTCTTCCGATTGCCACGGTTATTTTCTGGATGTGTGATTAATTATGTTATATAACATATTTCAACACTCCCCGATTTCGGAAGTGTGATTAATTATGTAATCATATACATGCCTTTTTGGAGTTGCGGATTCGCGGATTCGAACAGTGAAGCTCGAAGTGCATTTGTCAGCACCCGCCTTATTTTTGTGACGTCCAACGCGCCCGAGCCCATAACCTATTGATATATGAGGGTCAGAGCGAATATGTGCATATAGATATATTGACTGAACTATCTAGTAGATAGAAACTACGAAGGAAGGAAGAAGTGGTATCTTCCGAAAGTCTCGATTGTAATATGGAAGTTGAATCGACGCTTGATCAAGATTAGGGATAACGAATGAGAATGTAGGTCGGCTGACCCACGCTAGAGGTCGGCCGACCATGCAAAATGTCCGATCATGTCACTCGACCATGCGCATAATTCCGCGTTCCTGAGCTAGTGATAATCTGAAATCATAAATAACAGCATTGATGAACAGAAAATTCTTAAACTCAGTTTAATCTTTATTAATCATTTATTAATATCTAATTAATTAAGTATTAATTTGATTCATTGTAATTAACTAATTATACATGAATAAAAATTCACTAAGTCACAAAATTCGAAATCTGAAAGATACAAAAATTATAAATGTAGTAATAATTAATTTTATTAATCTATAATTAATATTTTATTAATCATTTATTAATCAACAAATAATCTCAAGTTAACAATTTTAAAAATTTTATCATTTTTTTCTTCTTGCATTCTATTAAGTTAATTCAATATTAATTAATAAATAATACATTATTAATCATTAATTAATCTTTTTCACATTTAAATCTTGATCAACTTTTATCTCACTGAAATGATCAGATTAATTATTGATTAATAAGTTATTAATAAATTATCTATTAACTTTTCTTTTGCAATAAATTTAATTGAAAAGTGAAAACATGATAATCACGATTTTAATTAATCTCATACTATAAATGAGAATTCAAGTTGATTTGATTAACATTCTACATTCTTGATTGAAGATATATTGATAAGTGATTGATTATTGATTGATTATTGATTAATCAATAATAAGAAGTGATTGTATATTGATAATGAAGTAGTTACAGATGTAAAGATTTCTTCAATCATGAAATCTATGTATTAATCTCAGATGTTAGCTTGATTTTTAGCTTTGAACATTTTGCATGATCGATTGATCTTTAGCGTGAGTAAGTCGATCTGTAATCTCATAATGAATGATCATATAATCATCAGGTCAGATCAGATGTTTTCTGTTATTCTGATATCAGATGTTTCTACTTGATAGTCAATAAGACAGCTTATATATATATTACTAAGACTTTTGATTAATCAGAGTTCAGAAATCAACTATTGAGCTGAGTGTTCTAAAAATTTCGAAGTCGCAGAACTCAAGAAAACAGAGAAAACAGAGCAATTTATAGTGTAATTTTCGTCTCTTCTTCATCTTTTTCTTGAGCTTTCAACATTGAATCTTGTTTCTTCAATTACTGATCTTCTACCTCTATAAGCTTCTCTTTAGTAAACATCGTTCAAGCTATCTTTCGTAGTATATGCTTGTTAATGTAAATATATTGTAGTCTGTTGACTTTGATAGCTGTAAGTCGATTTCAAAGCTTTGAATGTATGTAGTTCATTAATGAGAAGACTCTTTCTGAAGATACTGAATTTGCTGATGTTTGAAAAAGATGTTTCGCTAATCATTCAATGAAGAAAGCAACTAAAGTTTTATTTGATCAGTAAAGTGACTAGTAGTAGAAGTTTTTGCTTATCTACTTTCATCAAAACAGCACTGAGTCATCATCATTGTTTCATGCATCAGCTTAAGAATTAAAGATCTTTTCACGTTCACGAAATTCAAAGAATTTCAACTTGATTTGAGTATGATACTGAGATTCAGTATGACTTTGTAAAAAGCAAAGAATTTCGTCTTGTTTGAAGACATTCAAAGACTAGACTGATCGCGTCAAGTTGAATACCTGAGTTTGAGTTAAGTACTGAACTCGAAAAGTGTTGAATTAAATTGAAATTTTTTTGAAAAAGTGTCGAGTTGAATTGAGAAGTTGAACTCAAGCACTTAAGTCAAGTTAAGAAGCTTGATTCAACAACTCAATTCGAAAACTCGACTCAACTCGACAAGATATTAGATAAATGTAAATAGCTTAATTGAACAGTCTACATAATTTTTCTTCATGACTTTCTATCATGTTTTTTCGTCATGACTTTCTATCAAAGTCAAACGATCTTCATGTTTCTTCTTCATGTTTTTCTTCATGTTTCTCTTTATGTTCTTCTTCATGTTTCTCTTTATGTTTCTCTTTATGTTTCTCTTTATGTTTCTCTTTATGTTTCTCTTTATGTTTCTCTTTATGTTTCTCTTCATGACTTTCTACCAAAAAGATAATGCAAAAAGATAATGCAAAAGTCGAAAAAATTTCTATATTTAACTCTCTTGACGTCAAGCTCAAGTTCTTGATGAGTCGAGTTGAGTTGACTCAATTTTCAGTCGAGTCGAGTCATGTTAAGTTGAAAATATGAGCAACTTGACTTGAGTCGAGTTGAAAATGTGAGCAATTCGACTCGATCTCAATTCGAGTTCAAAATGTCAACTCGAAACTCAACTTGATGATCAATCTATCAAAGACTTGTTGTAGTGAGTTGAATGAAGATAATGAGTCACTCTATGTAAGATCATAATTTGTTTAGTCAATTGAAATGTAAATTGAGTTTGAAGAAACTCTTTTATAGCTTGATCAAAGTGATTACTCTGTATGCATTGATTAAGATGAATCTGAATATCAATTCAATAAATGTAAATCTTATCAACAATGACTTGATTATTTTCTGACATCTTTTGCTGTTCATGTATAAACTGTAGAACAAGCAGTAAATCATTAAACTCAACTCAGAAATTAACATTTTGTATATACTGCAAGCTCAAGTTGAAAGACTTGTTCATACATACAGTAAAATTAATCTCATCATCAGTAACATATCTTCATAATGCAACTTTGCTTCGTACAAGAAACTTGATCAGATGAATCTGAGTTTCTTATCATAGTATAATGAAGACAATCAGCGATTTATGTTGATCATAAATCTTCTTTTGATATCTGCAAAGTATGTTGAGCTGATGTTTGATCTTTCATATAAAGTTGACTATTTTCAAAGTCTTGATAAAGATAAATTGAATGAGTGATGAATATAGAAAATCTTTTAGTAGTAATTGCAAGTCATGAGAATCACATGAAACAAAAAAGACATGTTTTAATCTTGCATCAGCAGCTAGATTGTTTTAAACTGATCGCTTCAAACTGCATGTTGTTGTAAGACTGCTTGCATCATTCTTACAAGATAGTTAGTAAGAGAAAAGAGATCGAGATCTGAATCAATGATAAAAGAGTCAAGAAGCATTTCTCAAATGTATATATAAATGTCATTGCAACTTGTGTTACGAGCGTATCAAGACTGAAAAAGACTGAAGCTTTAATCAATTTGCAGAGTATGTTAGCGAGTACTTTATGTATTGATTAGAACTAGTCAATGTTTCTAGCTCAGATCTGACTCAGTCTCTATTTTCTTTTCTTAACATCTCTTTGTTCAACATCATCTTTCTTTCTACATCACATTTTACTCATGTCATAAACACATCTTCTTCAAGCTTAACGCAGTTTCTGAATATTACTTAAATAAAAGCTTTTGTACTTATCTTCTTCTGTATTTTTAATATTCAGTTATAGCTATTTTTAAAGATCAAGCATTATTCAATTCTGACTTTCGCTGATTGATTCATTTAGACACGATTCTGACATTATATTAAAAATTCATTAATCACATGATATTGATTTCATTACTCATTCAACATACTTGTACAGACAGAATGAGTTTAAATAAATTCATTTATTTGATGATCAACGCAATTGAAAGACTGAACAACATTAAAGAGTTTGATAGAATCAACGACAAGACTGTTTGAATCGCTAAACAACTTATTGCTCACTAAGTATGCAAAGTTCATTCAATCAAGAGAATCAACTTATTTTCATGAAACAGATGAGTGAAAATAAGCTGTTTAACTCAATTAAAAGAATCAATGATAAAAAATCTTCATAAATTGCTTAAGAATCACTCAAAAACTTACAAATCAAAAATATCTTTCTAATCAACAACATTCTTTTCTGAAGATTAAACACTTGATCATACATCTTTGTTAATACTGTTGAGCATCATCATTCGCTCAATCTCATTCTTTCTTCAAATTTCATCATGTCAAAACATTCATTTATTGAAGAATGTTTCAAAGAATTTCAAAGTCGCTTTTCTTAAACCTTTAAGACTGATTCATTGAAATTCTTTAGTGTTGAATCATTCATCAATAAAGATGATGAGTCATTCACTGAAACAGTAATACTTTCTGTTTCTATTGAAAACTGAAAGACTTGATGCATGATTCTCAACAGAGAAACAGATCAACTCAATGAGCTGAGTATTCAACGAGACAACGAAATCAAAGAGTTGAAGACTAAACTTCAAACTAAAGAAATCACTTCTTCTGATTTCATCTACTCTAAGCATTCTAGATCTCAGAAAATATCTGATTCTTTCTGATTTACTGATGAAAAGAATTCTACTTAAGAAAACTGATACGACAAAATTCAGAATAAACTAGAGATCAACGTTAATCTCTTTTCAAATGAACGAGTTAAACTGAGCTATGTACATTTCAGATTATTCAATGACGCAGTTAATATCGCTCAATTTAGATGCAAACATGACTGTGTCAATCTTTATAAAATCATCAATGATCTTTTGAAAGAACTAACTGAGTTGTTCAATGATTCAGATAAGAAAGTCAACTTTCATAGAAAATACTACAATTTGATTCAAGAATCAAAGAAGTTCAGCGAGTTTTACACTCAATTTCAACAATTATTTTTCTATCTGAAGTATCATGAAAAGCAACTAATTATTGATCTGAAAGATAAAATAAACTCTCGTCTTCGATTCATTTGAATAAATCAATTAGTTCAATCTGATTCTTTCAAAGAGATTTATTTCTATTTGATTCATTTGAATAATGATCAGCGAGTCATTCAAGAAATCAAGAACAAAGTCAATCTCATTAAACATGTTGATGATCTGTCAAAAATCATCTTTCATAAAGCTGTTGTTACTCAGTCAGTTGATCATTCAAAATCTGATCATCTAAAGTCGTGTAACGTGATTTTAACTAACATTAAAGAAGCAAACATTTTAGTTAAAATCTGTTTTATATGTTATAAATCAAATCATAGCTTTAAAGAGTGTTCTGATCAACTTACTAAAATCAATGCAGTGAATAATGAATATGATTGTTTTAAGTTCAATTTCAATTCAAATTTCAATTTAAAAAACTAGTCATCTTTTCAAAAGTCATTGAAGAGATAGAGATTATATCTTTGTGCAAACTAGATGAAATTTTATCAAAAGAGAATTACTTTGAAAAGTCATTTCTAATTGATGTTTTTCTTAACTTTCAGAATCAATCTTTTAATCTTCATTCTCTGATAAACAGTGATTCAGTCACTTATATGCTCATACACATTAATCTAGTCAATAGAGTATGTAAGAAACTAGAAATTCAATCTATATCATTGATAAAAGAGAAGTTAATAAGAGACTATGATGAAAAGATATTTAAGAAAATCATCATTCATAAAATTCTACTCAATCTCATCATTGAAAATCATAAGAAATTGACTGTATCAATGTTGATAGCTGATATTGATTATCATGAAGTCATATTGAGTAAGCTTTGAATGAACAAAAACGAAATATTATTGAATATGCAAAATGATGTCATTGTTTTTTTAAATCAATTAAATACTTCTATTTCGATTTTTTCAATTCTTCTCAATTCAAAGCACTCAAATTGACTGCAATCAACTTCGCTCTCTTTTATCATTCAGACTAAGATCTTTATTATGCTTAAACAATCTGTTTCAACTATGACTAAGAAAAAATCATTCTCAATTCAAAGCATAAATGCAGCTTCGTTCAAAACTTTACTGAATCAATCAAAGAAGAATCAGACTGAAGTCTTTGCTCTATTCATGACTGATATTGATAGAGAAATCACGTACAATACTCAGTGCAATTTGAACGTTTTAAACGTTTCTTTAATTGATGAAACGACTTAAAATTTGAAAGATATTAAAGTCAAGCTGTCATCAGAATATCATAAGTTTTTAAATGTTTTTGATTGAGCTCAATTGAATAAACTACTTTCTCATCGCTTCTATGATCATAAAATTGAACTCATCAGTGATTCAATGCTCTTTCACTGTTGAATTTATCAAATGTTCTCTGTCAAACTTCTGAAAGTAAAGAAGTACTTAAACGAGAATCTGTCAAAGAAATTCATCACTTTTAGTCAGATCTTCTATTTCTTTCTCGTTCTATTCACTCTTAAAGCAAATAAAGATCTTCAATTCTGTGTGAACTATTGAAAGCTAAATGTCATTTTCAAAAGAAATAAATATTCTCTATCGCTGATAAATGAGATCATTGATAAAATAGTGAGTTGCAAGCATTTGATCAGATTAAACATCATATCAGCATTCAACAAACTTCAAATGCATTTCAATAATGAGAATTACATCACTTTTATCACTGCTTTAAAAGCATATAAATACAAGATGTTATCATTCAAACTGACTAATGAATTAATCTTCTTTCAGCAATATATGAATGATGTTTTATAAAACTTTCTGAACGACTTTTGTCAAGTCTATCTAAATGACATTCTCATCTATAGCAAAATGAGAAAGAAAAATAGAAATCACGTCAAACTAGTATTGAGTCGACTACGCAAAGCTGAACTGCAGATGAATATTTGAAAGTGCAAATTTAATGTAAAAGAGACTGTTTTTCTAAAAGTTATTGTATCAGAACTAAATCTTTGTATGAATCTCAGCAAAGTGACAATCATAATCAGCTGAATCACTTCAATCAATCTAAAAGAAATTCAGAGCTTCATAAAATTTGTTAACTTCTATTGTTGTTTCATTAAAAACTTCTTGAAACTAGTCAAATCATTCATTCAGTTGACTAGAAAGAATATATCTTTTGTTTAAAATGAGATCTGTGTTCAAGTCTTTGACAATTTAAAGAAACAAGTCAGCTTGATCTTAGTACTTCGTCACTTTGATCTCAAACGACAAGCTATTCTGAAGATCAATGCTTCAAACTATGTAAAAGATGAAATACTATCTTAATATAATGATGAGAAAGTTCTTCATTCGATGATCTTCTACAGTAAAAGCATGATTCTCGCTGAAATTAATTATCACATTTATGACAAGAAATTGCTAGTTATTATTTGATGCTTCGAACATTGATGACTCAAGCTGAAGTGCATTGAACTACTCATTCAGATATTCATTGATCATCAAGCTTTGAAGATCTTCATGAAAAATAAACAGTTGAGTTGATGATAAGTCAACTATTTGAACATTCTGTTGAAGTTCAACTTTCAGATCATCTTTAAATCAGACAAAATGAATACTAAAGTTAATGCTTTAACTTAAATGTCTTTAGCGAACATTTCTGAATCAGTTCAATAACTTGAAAACTGTTTTCAAACTATTCTGACTCTTGATAGAGTTAATGTTTTACTTATTGAATTGAAAGCAAATTTCTATCAGTGAATGCATATGATCAATCAAATGAATGAGCTTTGCAATGAATATAAACAAGCTATGAACGAGAACAAGCTCAAATTTTATATCACTAAATTGAAGAACTGCAAAATCATTGATAACGTTTTCTTTAGAAAAGACTTACTGTGAGTTTTCAAGAATATGCATATGAAACTGCTACAGAAAATTCATGATCAGTTCTCAATCTTTCATCTTGATAATAAATGAACTATTGATTTAATTCAATGATTCTACTATTGATCAAATCATCGAGTCATAGTCAGATAGTACATTCAAAACTGTCATGTTTATTAGCGAAGCAAAGTTTCTAGAAATAGCATCAATGAACTTCATCATTCTCTACTCATTTCACAAGAACGCTGAAAAGATATAATTATGAACTTCATTACTGAACTATTTCTATCAGAAGACTATAACATCATTTGCATAATCATATGTCATTTTATCAAAGAATGTCACTATGTTCTCTATCATTGAGAAGATGATAACATCTCAGTCAAAGAAATGATTTAAATCATGCTATGAAACGTTTATTGACTGCATGATCTACTCAGTTCTATTGTTTCAGACAGAGACTCTCAATTCATATCAACTATGTGAAAGAGTTTTTGCAAGTGACTGAGAATCACAGCTAATTTATTCACAGTCTATCATTCAAAAATCAATGATCAGACGAAATGAGTCAATTAAGACATTGAACGCGAACTTAGAATTTACTACAATTACATGCAGAACGACTGAGTTAAATAAATATCTATGATAAAATTCAGTGACAATTTCAATATCTTCTTGATCATCTCAATGATCTCTTTCTACTTCAATAAAGATTTTCACTCTTGAATGAGTTTCAATTCAGATACGACTGACTACAAAATCATTCATGAACGATTGAAAGCTAGAAAAGCAGATGATATTGTCATTTAAATGAAAAAGCTACTGAGCTTTGATCATCAACAATTGAAAAAGATGAAGCTGATCATTGAAGCACAGATCACTAAACATAGACGAGACGTCATTTATGAAGTAATTAACTGAGTTTGACTATTCTTCAGAAATGTCAAAATCATGAGATCATGCAAAGATTTGAAAGACAAACAACTAGAATCATATCAGATCATTGTCAAAGCGAAGATCTTCTATCATTTTCATCTATCAATCAGCATGAAGCATCTGCATTTGATGTTCAACTTGAAGTTACTGCAATTGTATTCAGAAGATTCTTTATCAGAACAGCATGCAAAATCTCTCAAACTCATCATTATTGATGAAGATGATGATGAATACTGAAAGATAAATGACATTCTGAACTTTAGATGCTATCAAGATCAAATACAGTACAAGATCAAATGAAAAGATCTAGATAGAGACAATAAATGATACTATGTCGATAAAGAAGAATTTGATGACTTCAAGAAAGTTTTGAACGAATTTCATATATTATACTCAAGAAAGTCACGCTAGTATTGAAATAACTCAGTAAGAAAGCAAGCAAATGAGTTACATTCATGCAAACATGAATTTTTGAAGAGAAGAGTAATGTTACGAGCGTATCAAGGCTGAAAAAGACTGAAGCTTTAATTAATTTGCAGAGTACGCTAGCGAGTATTCTGCGTATTGATTAAAGCTAGTCAGTGTCTTTAGTTCAAATCTGAATCAGTTTCTATTTTCTTTCTTCAACATCTCTTTGTTCAACATCATCTTTCTTTCTACATCACATTCTACTCATGTCACAAACATATTTTCTTCAAGCTTAACGCAGTCTCTGAATATTACTTAAATAGAAGCTTTTGTACTCATCTTCTTCTGTATTCTTAATATTCAGTTATAGTTATCTCTAAAGATCAAGCACTATTCAACTCTGACTTTCGCTGATTGACTCATTTAAACACGATTCTGACAATTTGTAAATAGAGACAAAAACATACACGTTTTACAGTATCTTTCTACTAGCATGATCATTGTACATATTCATTATTTGCTTTCTCTGTTGCTTTGATACGACTTTTTATATTGCATCTGTACTCTATTTCTTGACAACATATCAATGATGATGCTGTTGATCTTTCTGAAGTCTTTATGAGTCAAAATATTTATTTTGTTCAGCATTCAAACAGTTGTGTTTGCTGCAGATAATCTCATTGAGTCGACTGACTCTGAAAACGCATGAAAGAACTGTTTATTCTTCATTAACATACACATGTTGAGTATTTTATTATCAAACTGATTGTTGCTTTCGTTGCTGATGATATTCAGAAAGTTCATCTCATCAAAGAGTTGATTCATTGTTTCTTTGATGCATTCAAATGTCTCATTCAGAAGAGTTTCAGCAATTCTGTTATACAACGATAACGTGTATTCTATGCTCTTGATAAAGAACTCATGCATTCAAGAATTCTGAAACATGCTCAGTGATTGTTCATCACAGTAAATGATCTGAATCATCATTTGATCAAGCTGTTTCTGTTTTTCTGATGCAAAACTGTTGAAGATAGACTTTGTGTCTTCAAGTTTACTCTCAATCTTGCGAGTAATGTTGTTGACATGGTTCAAAGTTCTTTGAAAACAAAGATAAGCGAAGCATTTGACAAAATGAGCGCGTTGACGTGAGATATGCTTAGCAAAGAAGTCAGAACAGTGTTTGCATTGTACTACTCTTTCTCTTCTTTCTGAAACAATTGACTCGATAAATGCAACGTGTACAGCTGAATCAGATAGCATAGTGCTTATATAAAGTAGAAATAACAGTCAATAAAGATGATGATTGATGTAGAAAGGTTGAGGAAAGGAAGAATTCGACGAAAATTGCAAGATGTTTTATCGAAATGAGCTAGCCTATATCTAGAAAGAGTTAGCGCGAAACCCGATCTGACTAGACTGCTGTCATGTCATTTGTCAGGTCAGATTCATGTCACGACTTGACGTCATATGACTTGTCATACGATCGAAATGACGGTCATTACAGATTCCTAATCAAGATTAGCAAAACCGTGAATAATACATTCGTTACCAAGACACAATATTTCTGTAATTTTCTGTAAAATTTCCTGGACTAGTATCGCTGCCTAACCTGCGGCTGGTGTGACCAGGGAGCAAGTTCTTTTCTCCGAAACTCTAGATTGCTGACAAGGCATCCACTGATTCGCTCAGCCTCATCGAGATACAGTTCAGCATCCTATGATTCGCCTTCATCGTAGAGTCTGGCCATTGCATTGCCTTGAGAGTGCATTCGCTCCCCGACCAGTCTTCCTCCTTCAACGTCACTTTGAATACCTTGCCGCACTACCTGCAGCCCAGGCGGGAAGCAAAAGACTCACGGGCCACTCCACGTAACGGAAAGATTGGGCCAGCTCACTAGACTTCGGACGCCTGATGCAAAAGGCGAGATCGCATGCGAGACAGGATTAGGGCGCGCCTCTGCGATGTCTCCTTTTTCATTCGTCCACGAAAAATACCTGGCTTCTAACTCGGGGATTTGAATGGCGTTGCTTCCACACTAGTGATTATGCTCTCAAAGGGCCCAGTCCAGTAATGTGTGAATGAAAGAAAAAGGAAACTGGAGGGTGTGCAGCACTGCCGCATATTATTCCTGTACTTATAGTAGGATGGCGTGAAAAGCTGAGATACGTAATCTCCTTCTCCGCAAAGTTCGAATCTCTGTGATGCGATATGAGCTCCCTGATCGAAGAGTCCCCTCTTGCCCTTCCACCACCGGGCATCAAGGCAAATTTTCAAAATCCCGAGTCAAGGGCGTCATGGATTTACATCGCTGCCGCCGTCTGTCTACCTCTGATCATCCTCTTCGCAAGTCTCAGGTTTTATGCGAAGTTGTACCTTACCAAAGCGAGGACGTGGGATGATGGTAGGTGCCCCTCGAGAGTCGTGTACGAACAAATGCTTATGACGATGCAGTTGCATGCGTAATTGGATTTGTATAAGATCAAGATTGCTCCAGCAGTATCTTTGGCAAAGACACTGACCGTACCTCTAGATCGCCGGGTGTACATATATCAGTTTGACAGTGGCAGGTACAATCCCAACTCAGTCTGTCCATTTTGACTTTCCAGATACTGAAATTACTATAGTCGTTAGTCTCGGTGCATATGGCCATCACATTTGGGATTTCACCATCAGCGGCCTTTCCCTTGAGCTGATTCGCGTGAGTCCTCATTTCACCCTTACGGCACATCGCGCTCAACAGCGTGGAGAACTTACGCTAATCAACCTTTAGCTCACACTCGTCAACGAGGTCGTCTACGGCCCCTTCATCTGGGTGATCAAGCTTACGCTCTTTCTCCTCTTCCTCGAGCTTTTCGGCATAATCCGCTGGTTGAAATGGCTTGTGTGGAGCGGCGTCGTCGTGTCGGGTCTCTTCTATCTCGCCACTATGATTGTTTACATTGGCCTCTGCGCGCCGCACCACGGCCAATCACAGCTCGACTACCTAGCCGCCATCTCGGCGCCTAAATGCGAGAGTCAGAGCCTCAGCATCGTCATGGGTGCCTTCAACATGCTCAGCGACTTCTACATCCTGTGCATCCCCTTGCCGGCTGTGTGGTCCCTGCAGATGCCGCGGCGACGCAAGATCGGGATCTCGGCGATATTCCTAACGGGCATTACGTGAGTCTGCCGGTTGCGACATGGGCTCTTGGAAATGGACGGGCTTTTGCTGACAGGAACGCAGCGCCTGCATCAGCAGCAGCCTCGGTCTTGTCTACCGCCTCAAGCTAAGCCAAGGCACCGATAACACTTGGACCGTGGTTCCACTATGGGTCGTGACGTGAGTTCGCAGCGGCCTTCATCCTAATACGTCGGATACCTAACCTACATGTAGCATCATTGAGATCACCTCCGGCTTTGTCGTCTCATGTATGCCCTCCGCCGCCGCAGTGTACCGCCATGTGCGACCACGCGTCGCGATTTTCCTCACCAGCTATCAGCAGCGGTTGCGCGGCTACGGCTACTTCACCGAAAGGTATGAGCTACACGAGACGAGTAGTAAGTCGGAATTGCGGCCACAGCATAACCCTATTCGTGTCAAAACCTTCAATAGCACGAGAAGCCAGAGCCGGAGGGACTGGGGTGCGTCAAAAGTGTATATGGGCGGCGAGGCGTCACTGTGAAACTCGGCGACCGGAAGACATGGGAATCTGCAAGATAAAGTAGGGCGGAGTTTTGCAAGGCACCCGGGTGACGACAAGTAGGACACATGTTTGAGGAATACCGGGCGATACTGTGGTGTAGGATTGGCGAACGATGGTCTGATATGTATTTTGTTAGCTGCATAGCGTACGAATTTGGAATCTCGCAGATACACTTGCGGATAGTTCCAGTGTTCTCGGAATCATGTCAACTTCTCCAATTGCGCAGGTGATACCTCATACAAGGATCTGAGCGAGCAGCCTGAAGTGAATCGTATAGCATTATTGTTTCATATATTTTAAAGTCATAGCACCGATAAGACCCCTGTGCTCATAGCTGCCTTATCTAAGTACGCCCATGCTCATGGCCGAATGTGTGAGCGCAGTATCACTTTTCACAGTTTCAAATCTTCCGCCGCAGCTGCAAAGACCATCTCCGAGTCTGGGAGTTCAAAAGCCCAAGATCCGTCCTCGAAGCCAGCTCTCGGTTCGACTTTCACCGACAAGTCATAGTCAGGCTCCATGATTGCAGCGGCGATGTTGGTCTTAGCATGTGTGGGTGGCGACCAGCGGCCTGCTTCCGGCGTGAGCTCGTACCGCATGACGAAGCCCACCACAACAGCCAGAATTTCCGTCGTGGCGAAGTGTCGGCCGGGGCATAGAGTGCTGCCTCCACCAAAGGCCCTGAAGGCCCCTGCAGCAACGCGCTTGGTCTCCGGAGGCTTGTTAGCCTTGTTGGTCATGAATCGCCGGTGGTTGAAGGATTCGACGTCTGAGCCCCATATTTCTGCGTCCATGTGGATGACCAAGCTCGGCATCTGGAGAATCGCATCTTTTTTGAGAAGGTACTTCCCATCCAGTATGGTGTCTTCCATTACCTGACGAACGGAAGTACTGACGGATCGATGTCGGAGGACCTCTTGGAAGGTGGAAGTGAGCAATGGGCAGTGGGACTTAACGCTAACGATGTCAAGGGTTCGGACTGGCGAGCCGGAAGCGTCCTTGGTGACTCTCATAATTGCCGCTAATTCGCGCCTCAGGTCTTGAAGGACTTCGGGACAGGAGTAGACATAGAATAGCATCCAAAAGACGGTTGGGGTGGTGTTGACCAGTATGGCGATTCCTCCGCCTACCTCAAACTCTGCCGTATCTTCTACGGAGACGCCATTGCGTATACTAACATCATAGCGATTTTGTACGAACTTTGACCCCTGTTTCTGACCATCGGCATTGAAGTATTTCAAGAAAGCTGCTGCAACCTTCTTACGGCCACGAATTCCTCTCCGAGCTGTTATAGAAGGCGCAAGGTTCAGTAGTATCATGGTCAGATCATGCACAAGATCCCTGCATTGAAAATAGATATCAGTGCATAGCTTGTAACGATTGAAGATTGGCGCGTCACTCACCAGAAGCCGTTTTCCACATTCTCGTCCCTGTAAGGATTCTGTGGGCCGTATACAGCATATGTAGTCGCCAAGGTGATTTCGTGTCGAAGCCACTCCATCAGGCCTATTGTAATGCTGGAAGAGCTCTTCTCCACATGAAGCTTCTCCATAGACGCGGCCAACTCCTGGATCATTACACGATTCATCGAGTCCAGACCTGAACCGGGCGTCATAGCCGTCCGCATACATTTGTACGTGTCCATTGACAAGCCCCAATCGCCTTCATCGCCATTGACGTTCTTCATGATAATCTTGTTTGCCGTCTCGCTGGCTCCATTCAGGCGTATCCCCATCTTGGCCTCTATTGGAGGAAAGGCCAGAGTCTTAGGATACCTTTGAGTGGCAACAATGAGCTCAACCGAATTTATGACGTAGATCTTCATTCCGGGCATAGCCAGGGTATAGATTGGAAGCGGATTCTGGTCTCTATATCATGGGCTCAGTTAGGAGTGTGTTGCTTTGTGGAAGGGTGGACGGTGCACCTCAACTGAACATAATAGTCCGCTTTCCCCCAGATCATACCAATTATATGGCCAATCAAGGGGATTCTGTGCTGGAGGGAAGGGGGTTCCATGATGTCCTGCTCGGATTTTGAGAAGCGACGATAGAGGTAGAATAAAAAAGTCAGGAGGAGCAGAGCCGCTGCTTGCATTGTAGGCGCCATTCTAAGATCAGGGGGGAAGTAGGATTTAATAGAGCTAGCTTAGTAAACGGGAAGTGTTTTGAACAGCCAGGTGAAAAGAAAGAGCTGGCAGCATGTTGCATCTCGAGCGCAGGCTGGCATGAGGCAACGACTTTGAGTGAGACATGTGCCGCGGCTGCCTACGTTCACGTTTGTAGCACCTGAGATAGGCTGATCTTTCCCAAGCCTTGAGCAAGGAATGTGCAAGCGAGGGAGGTGGTCAATACGTTATTATCATGCGAGAGCCTTGCCTGAAACCGACCGCATTTATTGGTTTCACATTTGGGTATGCTTGCTTTCCCTGCGGCGTTGGGGCGCTACTACTGGAAAGGGAGTGGATCATTACCTTAGGTAGATTACACGTACTAGTAGATACGTTGTTTCATAATACCGAACGGTCGGCACTAAACGCCGATCATACGTCACACGATGCCATGCCTTCTCCAGGCCAGGCCTTTCATCATTGGGGAAGTAGAAAGAATTCAATCACACATCAGCAAATCAAGTCTAGTAAAATGGTACGTAGCTATTCGCTCAATAGGGGTGCTACGACTGATGAGCGGTAGAAGGAATAGCTATCGCACTTCAAGAGAAGGCCCACTTCTTTCCATCATCAGAACGCGACGTGATTCGGACATTGAAATCTTCCCGGAAGAAAATGCCATAGCAGCTGCTCTTCCACGGTCGATGTGGATTAGCGATGGCAACATCAAAATGCCTCAAAAGCTAGGTAGGTGAGAGTCAGCTTAAAATTACCAACTATCCCCGTTTTAATAGCACGGCCTACCTCAAAAATAACCTTGTATACTTTCATCATTGCCAAAGGCATTCCCAGGCACTTCGTAGATCCATGGCCAAACACGAGCTCTACGGTCCGCCGCATAGCTTTCAAACGTTCCTCGTCGTTGACAAGCCATCGTTCTGGCCTGTAGACCTCATAATCAGCTCCAAAGACCGAGTTCAATTGGGTACTCCAGGTGTTTAGCCCAATGTAAGTGCCCCCCGGGACTCGGTAACCAAGGACGTAGTCTCCTTCCGGCGGGACCACACGCTCGCGAAGTTGAGCAGCGGGTGGGTATTTTCGTAAGCCCTCAAGAATGCAGGCGGAGAGATAGGGCAGTTGCTGGGCTTCGGCGTACTGAACTGGCTGCGTTACATTCCCATAAGCCACGGCAGTGTCGATCTCTAACTGAAGCCTTCGGTACACAGGAGCGTTGGTCAAAATTGAAAGCAGTATGCTTTGGATGGACATCGAAGTGCTTTCAGATCCAGCAACCCTGGAGAAAGGTTATGTTGCCCGTCCTCTTTATTAGTTAGGTCTAGACTTACAATGAAACCACAATCTCTGTAGCAATTTGGTCCCTCGCTACGCCTCGTTTTAAAAACGAGTTGAGTAAACTCTTCTCTGGAATATTGCGCGACTCGGATATTTCTTCTATAGCCTTCTCGGCAAGCTGTACCGGAAAGTTAGCTCGAAATCAGTACAAACAGGAGGTCTGTCTTACCCCCATAATCTTGCCCAAGCCTTTCTGATCTGCCACAGAAGGTAGCAAGACTCGTCTGACAAGAGGTATTCGTGTGGCATAGTAAAAAAGTATACCTAGCTCGTCTAGGGCGGAGAATAATTGGGAAGCCTTGACGGCTTGCTGGATGGTGGCGAGAAAATCATACTTGTCAATGTTATTTTTGACGCAGTCAAACGACTCGCCCAGGGACACGTTGCTGATAACATCTACAGTCAGAAGTTGAATTTGTCGCCCAATGTCAACTTTTGGGGAGTCATTCGATTGAGAAACCCAGTTCTTATGAACTTGGTCAATCCAGGTCAACAGATGGTTGTCAATAATTGCTTCAAGATTACCCGCATCTCTGCCGGAGTACTGGTGCATGATTAGCTATTGGAAGCGACCTTGTGCGTGATATACTCACACCAGCAGATAGTTTGTGACGTAGAGCTTGATGTTTCTTTGGATCTCTTTCAGAAACAACGTTTGTGACTGCTGGATCAATCCTAAGGGTATCAAAGCATGGGGCTCGTAGATATGGCGACCTCGGTGCGAGGATTCTCCGAGTGGTCTCTGGGTCATCCGTTATGAGAAGATTGGGACCAATCCGCGCCAGCGGGCCTCATAAAAATTTAGATAATACATTTTATAGTAGGGGGGGATTTCGAGAGTACCATATTTCCGATTGACATCGATAAAGGTTGTTGGGGAGCTTCCAGATGCTAATGTCTTAACTATCCAGAGTCTTGTGTAGCGTGCCCACCAAGGGCCTGGGATTTTGGACAGAGGCCAGATTTGCGAAGCAATGAAGCCACCCCAGAACGCAAGCTTGACTATAATTGCTACCGAAAGTATGGTACCGCTGACAATCAGATGAAGGAAGAAAACCATAGTTTAGAGTTCCGGAGGTGTCGATGGGTCTGTCGGGAGTGGTCCTGCTGGCACGAAGAATCATTTTGTAGTGCTGGCTACAAAGCTTTGCCACATCGTCCAAACATCTGAGCCACCAGTTCTGAATGCCACCTGGGTTGCATTCCTATCGGGCTGGCCAGACGCCCAATTCAGCCTCACGGTATGGATTGCATATGGGTGAAACGTCGATGCTGGGATTTTCGAACTTGATTCTGTAAAGGTAGTTGTAATGGTGTACTGATTCACATCTTGGTGGTGCAGATCTCAGCTGAAGGAGTTGTGTGCCGTTCAGCCTGCCTCGAGTATTGACACGCCAAGTTTCGCCGCCGCAAGCCTGCGCCTCAAATACCAGTTCTCATATTGTATTGAAGTACATGTAACAAAGAGTATTTTACATGATCACGCAATGGTTTAATTGAAGTTAATCTTTCTGTACCAGGTATTGAGCTCAGTACTAAATCACGATCACAGAAGCGCAGTATAGCGTCCAGAAGTCCCTCGGCCGAGAAAAGATGAATATAAGATATTCAATTTATCAGGCAAAAGTGACCCAAATTTGATAATTTTTGCACCATTTTGAAGTTCTAGATTAGGCCTACAATTGAGACCATATAGCAAGGTAACCACTATATGGACACCACCCGCCTTTGCAGACACACCACCTGAACTTTGCATAAACACCACAACCCGCCACTAAGCCTAATCAGGTAATTTCAGGGTCCATCGCGTTGTTTATCTGAATATTCGCTCCACTTTTTACCTTCATTGCTACCCACCCACGCCATCGCCATGTCTATGCAATTACTTCCTTCTCCACCGACGCCGACTAACAGGTGTACCCTCATGTTTGGGAAACTCATACTCAGCACACCCAAACCATCCTGGCATTGATTTCAAGCGTAAAACTGTGATGGCGCTAGCATAACAATGCGCCTTTCAATGCAGAGCAGAGAATTGAGAAGACGCTGATGAGCTGACTGCATATTTTCCAGGCGAAGGGATGGAAATACCTACACGCTGCGGCTCCGAGCACCATCGGAATGTGCTCTTTGAGGTTAAAACCTAAGGCGACCTTCAGGCGCATACATATGATAGTGCGCCTGCCTTGCAGCTTTGGATTACAAAGGTGCACGATAAGACTATCGGGCTACCTTAGACTAGAGCTTCACGGAGCAGTCGCATGCGCCATGGTGGCGGCTGAAAATCAGAGTTTTCATGCCTCAATCATTAGGCTTGGAGGCCTAGAGGCCTGGTTATAAAAAGGGAGCACTGCTTGTAAGTTTGCCTTTCATCGCCTTGCATTCGGGCAAACGGGCTTTCAATGGTTTTTCGCCCGCCCACCCATTCCATAGACTCAGTCGCATGGGCAGAGGGAGTGCTTCGCACCCGGAAGCAGGATCTGAAGCCTTTTTGGCCTAGGAAGCTGCATCTAGGCGTGGAGTTTGACCGAACACTATGGCAAAACACCCCCCTTGATGTCCTCTGCATACGATGCCTGATAAACCATATTTATGCAGCCTCGTGTTACCATCTCAGCCTTTGTCGCTTCTTCTATAAAACAGGGGCTCCGGAACTGAAAGAACGGATGTCAACCACCAAAAAGACTTCCTGGTTTGGCGAAATGGCCTATGGTATATTTGCAGAGCATTAGCGTTATTTCCGATGGTAATGGACCAATTCCAATCTCTAAAGCAACCGCATGGAGCGAGTTTTGACGGAGTCAAGCTCGACAAAACCAAGGCTGAACCTTTACGCACACGGCTCGAGCTTTCGGATGCTGAAGTAGCTCGTCTCTTTCGCGATCTGTGGCGAGTAACTACTGACGATAACCGCTTGACACTGTTTGGCTTTCGAAGGTTCAGGACCGCTCACCTACTGAATCTACGGTTCTTGGAAGCTGAGATCGACCAGATAGATCATATAATCTACCAGGCTGGACTGAAATTAGATGTGCCTTTGGCGAAGGAGGATAGATTAGGACTGAGACATGGGAAAAAGGACGTCAACGCCCTCGGCGCAGAAGAGACAATTGATAGGGAATCAGTCTTGCACCTTCGGCATCTTCTTAAGGAATACGGTAATGCCTACTTTCCGCACACATGAATTATCTGTACATACTAACCTCAAGCGCTTTGCAAGACGATGGATTGACTTCATTCAACCAGCTCATGCTCATGGAAACCTTCTCCCTCGCCGACAATAGCTGGCAATCCAGCCTCCGAAGCGATCTCAACCCTTACGAAAAGTATAAAACCAGACTCGTCCGCGTCGACCTAGCCCATCGCAACGGAACCAGAGATCTGCTTCGACATAGCCTTCGAAGATTCCTGCGAGCTATGTGGTTCTTCGTTCGCTCGCCAAAGATCATGGTGGATGACCCCGAACATGCTTCATCTTCTTCCTCTGCAGTGCTGGAATCGCGCCTGAAATCATCCTATCAGAATACCACTCGGATCGCAGAAGTCGTCACGCGTCTTTTTGTAGCATTGCTAGCCGCTGCTTTCCTCGTCGTCCCGTTGGTTATCTTATCGCATCAACATACCGGCGAAGCTCAGCTGGCGACTGTCTGTTGTTGCATTTTAGTGTTTTCTTTGCTTGTTTCTCTTTTGTCCCAGGCGTCCAATCAAGAGACAATGGCCGCTTCTGCGGGATATGCTGCTGTTCTTTCCGTGTTTGTTGCCAGTGGGGCGAGTTCTTTCAGTCCAACGGCGTAATACGTTTGGGTAGAATAAAGTGCGAACGTCATGGACTTTACAAGTCGATTTTGCTAATTTCTACTTTGTATCTCGTTTCGGTCCCGCTTTCTCTATAGCTGCGTAACCCAAAAGCATCTTTTTCCTTCCCTGCCGGAATCGATTGTTATCTGTCTATGAGTCAATGCTCAGTGCTTACGTTCCGGCCCCTGCCTAGTACCTAGAAATGACTCGGATTTTCACCGACCGAGAAGAAGTACTCTCCTGCACCGGGGTTTGTAGCAAACCTCAGGTGTCATCTCACATGAATCCCATTTGCCACCTATTATGCGGATCACGGGTTGAAAACGGAAAGACCAATGGAGCACCCTACTGCAGCGACCGTAGTGGAAAATATCGTCACCAAGGCTCTGAACATGAACGACTCCTCCCTCTCACATCCTATAGAATATCACCTCGAACGTGTTATTTCACTTTGACCGCTTTGATCATGAAGACATTCTCGTGTGAAATCCGGATTCAAAGCGGAAACTCGAGGTCGAATTCGAGCGGGTGAGTGTCATGTTTATTGCTTAGGAAGATTTATGTTTTATAACTATTATGAACGCAACATACGTAGGAAGACCTATCAGACGAATCAGGTCGTCCTCAAAGCATCCTTCCTCACTCTAAGCGCAACCAAGCACCGCCCTTCAAGGGCCCCATACACAACTATCACCACAACTACCACCACAATCACCCTTCTCCTCATTCCCTCTCTCCTAGATAGACTCCTAACAGCAACAACCTACATACCAAAATGCCCCATATGACCTCGTGTCCCAAGAGGGATATTGTTGCGCGGGGGAATGAGGCTGATCTTTGGATTGGCGGGAAGTAGGAGTTGATGTGGTGAGTGAAGTTGGTGGGAAGTTTGCATTTTCACACTGCTAGATTAAAACTTCCGACAACGCTGTGAGCCTGGTATTGTGCACCGTTTATAAGCGGCAAGACCGAGGCAGGAAGGTGGTAAAACACGGATGATTGAGGTGTCGAGCGATCAACTCCGTCAAACGACCAGAGAATTTGCGCGAGCCACAGGCAAAATATTACGGGTGGAAATGCGAGATACTCTGGCCCGCAACGTGGGTCTGTTCTTGACGTGGGGAGAAGCAAGATTCGCAGATAGCTTTCATTGACGAGTTCCAAATCCGCGGCGGTATCAGATACACATAACGTACAAAACCGCAGCAACTAAATGAGTGTGCTGCTACAGACCCCCCGTCCCCTTCCTTCGTCCATAGCCCACCTTCATCTCCCTTCCGGATCATCCCACCATGAGTTTCCAGACCTCCCACCACCCTGTACCAGCATTCCCGGTAACGGGTATCTAGTCATCGCCTTCGCCCTTGTCCTCGTCGCCCTTGTCGTTCTTCTTGCACTTGGGCTTCTTCCACCATTTGTGAAAGTCGCCGTGGCAAGAGTCGTAGTACCTGGACCTTGTGTTAGCGCAATTGTTTCGGAGTTGGTAAGGGATAGTGTGAATGCGGATTATGCGGAGTAAAGGGAAAATTCTGGGGAAGATGAAGATACGGATTTCAAGAGGGAAAGAGAACGGTTGCAAGGGAGGGAGACACGTACCCGCCGTATTTCCGACCACAATCATCGTCTTCGTACTCGCACTTGTAGCACTCGTCTTCTTTCTCGGGGCAGTACGGCTTGGGGTAGCATTGGTCGAAGGACTCGTAGCAGGAGTTGTAGGATCTAGCGAGAGGGTGTCAGTATTGGTGAAGGACTGAGGAAGGTGGGTGTGGATGAGGGGGATGTCTTGGGGCAGAGATTTAGTGGGTGTGGAATGGGAGAGCAAGGGGGGCAAATTGTTGCAGAGGTGGTTTTGGGTATGGGTTCATAGGTGAGGCTTGGGATAAAAGAAACGATGGTAGAACTAGTGGGAACGAGGATGAGTGATATCGTACCCTCCGTATTCCTTTCCGCAGTCATCGTACTTGTACTCGCACTTGTAGCAGCTGTCATCCCACTGCTGATTGGGCAGGGCAGAGACGAAGCCGGTGCATAGGAGTACGGCGAGGCTGGCAAGAGCTTGGATCATCATGATTGCTGGGTTGTATTTGTAATGAGGGTGGCAGGTAATAGAAGTTGATTTTCAAGTCTAAATGTCTGACTATTTGGGTTGCTGGAGCGAGTCAGGATGGAGGTTGACCTTGGGAAAACACCCTCATCTTATAGCCACCGTTCAATTCGCTTACAAGAGCTTGCGATCAGGCAGAGTCTTGTCAATACTTCGTACAGACCTCCAAGCAACAGGCTTTTGGGAAATGAGGCCCAGAATGCCCCAATGCTGAGACACGGCAACTGCCAAACCAATGGAATATCTGAGCACCCGGCATAATTTTTAGACTTCAACCTTTCTTCTCATAAATTCCGTTTTTGATAAGATTCCGAGCATTGAGTTCACGACGAAGCCAGAGCAATGCAAGGAAACGCAGTAATTGTGCATATACGAAGCTGAAAGCCTCCGTGTAGAACAGGAGAAGATCTCGATGCGAACGGGACTAGATGGGAGAACAACGGATGAAAAGACCGTCAAGTAAGGGCCAGCTTGACTGGAGGCTATCGGCAAGCGGAGGTGGTTGCTACCCGGCTGGCTCGGCCAATGTCGGCCGCTAGGGAACAAGGAGATTAAGCGGGGAAAAGGGGAATAAATAGGCCGTCCTCCCCTATGTTTCCCCCTTCATCTCTTCCTGTTTCTCCATCCCTTAAGATTCAGCCAGAAACGCGCTTTTGCCCCACCCACCCACTCCATAGACTCAGTCGCTTAGATAGAGGGAGTGCTTGACACCTCAGGGCGGCTTCCGGGGCAAAATTTAGCCCTGGAGACCGCCAGGGGCCGTCGGGTTTGCCCAAACACATATAATATACATTGGTTCAAACGGAGGCGATGCCCGATAGCATCACACGTGTTGATCAGCCTCGTGAAATTGTATTTGGGGAAAACCCCTCATCGGTAGAGTTATACTTCAGCTTCGCCGTCTGCGGAAGCAAATAGTAAGTAAGACAGTTGAAAAAGACTAGCGAAAAGGTATAGAGGAAGCTCTGACTGAGAGATCGAAATTCCACAAGTTGCCATCTATGTTCTGCTGACTAGGAGGCAGAACGCAAGTCATGGAGGCGATCTTGCCGGCCAGGCTACTCTAAATAAGTAGAAAAGTGAGATTTGACAAGTTTCCATGGCTTGATCTGACTTCGATGTGGAGAAGCTTGAGCCGTTCCTGTTGAGGTCCAGGATAGTGATCGGCCCTCCCGTCCAGCGACAACACCGATCCAACCCGCAGGTGCTGACTTTGCAGGGTTAGCAATTCATTGCTGTTCAAGCCTATCGATTTCTGTGGCTTTGACTTCATGTCTGAGGTTAATTGTTGCCGACAGGAAATTTGCAGTAGTATAAAGTTTGCCCTAGGGAGTGGATCAATAAAGAAGCAATTCAAGGCGCCTTAGCGCAGACAGTTGTAATGCGGCAGAACTATTGGGTAATCACCAAAGGCGTATGACCATACGATGCTGGATGTGGTGCAGTTCGCATACGGAGGCATGTCGCTACATAGCCAGTGTGCAGCGACGGCGTGGATGTGTGGGGGATCCGCATTGGAGGCTCGACATTGTGGACAGAAACGAGGCCCATGTACCCCACAGTCCAGACAGCTGTAGCAGCAGCATGACTGCACGAAGTGTTCCTGAACTCCAAAGGTTTTCTGGGAGAGAGTTTGCAGTAGGCGCATGGGGAAGCCAGAAATGGAAATGGGGCTTGGTCAGACGAACCTTAATAGCTCAGAACGGTCAACCTTTGCAGTGGACATCCTGGAGTCTGATCCTGATGCGCAATGCCACATTAGAGCAGCCATACACGTTCTGGCATGTGCCGAGTGGTCAAGAGGTTATAGTGTGGCGAGTTGTCGAGTTGTCGCGTCGATTTGTCGCGTCGACGTTGTTGGAGATGCTCGGCTGTTGGTTGGGCTTTACAAGGTTCAAGTATTCAAAGTACCCGACTTGGCGTAATTCTCAGCACTTGTTCTTACATAATCAGGCAAAGCGTACCTTATCCGGCTTGCCTCAGTTCTCAGACGTGCCAGCGTTGGGGGTTACAGTTGGTGAGGGGTTGGAAAAGTTGAGCCAGGGCCGGAACTTTTTTTTTTTGATCCCGGCCCCGGCTCAACTTTCTGCATATGCTAACCATGAGTTCAAAATTATTCCAACCCCGACTCAGCTTTCTGCATATGCTAATCATGAGCTCAAGAATTAATATTATTTAGCTAAAGTAGCTAGAAGACAAACAGCTTGAGCGAAGTATTGAAGCCGTGCATATGCACAGCTTGAGCGAAACATCACATATATCATGAATCTACTTTGCAGCAAGACGAGCGAAGATTCTTCTACATATGCTTAGCATATGCATTAACAAGCTATCGCTTATGTTATTCTCATCAGATCTTTCTCGTGCATTTTCTTCTTCATTCTCATCATTCTGCTCATGATTTGCACTATCACTTTTCTCATCGTCTTCAACATTTGCGTTGAGAGAATCTTGAGCGAGCTGAGTTTCTTCTTAGTATATGCGTGGCATATGCGAAGTGTGACACTCACCTTCAAGTCATTTAGTCAATCTGTTATCTCATTCGCGCGATTTTCAGCGTCGATGCTTTCGTCGTTCATCGATATTTCTTTATGCTCAGTTGATGCTGCGCATATGCATCGACGAGGCTTTAGTGATCAGATATAAATTTTATTGTGGCCTCGCTTAATGCTCTTGGCATAGAAGTATTCCCGGCCCGATGCACGTTCCGGTCCCGTGCACACCCCACTTTACTACTTTCATCTTTCTTCAAAAATCAATTACAAATTCAATATGGCTTCAATTGAGGCAGCGCTTGCAGATCTAGCTTTGCAAAAGTCACCTAACTACACTGCAACTGCAAAGAAATTCAATATCAATCGAAGCACGCTGTCGCGACGACATAGGGGTATAATCGCCTCCGTCAAGGAAAGCAAGCAAACGACGTCAATTCTTTCGAACCAACAAGAAAAAGAGCTTATTCGCTATATCAACAAGCTTACCGAACGTGGTATACCTTCTTCCAATGCTATGATTCGTGTTTTTGCGTATAATATATCTGGAAAACAGCCAGGCAAAAACTGGTCTTATGAGTTCGTTCGACGTCATTCAGATATACTACAGTCAAAGTTTCTACAAGAAGCTGATCTAGAGCGAAAGAAAGCTGATAATGCATATCAATATCAGCTTTATTTTGACCTAGTAAGTGCCTTCATTCCGTTTAGTTTCATACTAATATAAGGGTAGGTAAAGCAAAAAATCGAAGAATATGAGGTTCTTCCTAAAAACACATACAATATGGATGAAAAGGGCTTTCTACTTGAACTGCTTCAAAAGACTCGAAGAGTCTTCAGTCTAAAGCATCTTGACAGTGGCAAATTGCTGAGTGCTGGTCAAGACGGCAATAGAGAATGAATTACCTTGATTGCAACCATTTGCATGAATATGACCTATATACCCCCTTCGATCATTTATCAGGCGATATCAGATAATATTCAGGACAGCTGACTTACTGAATATGATCCCAAAGAGCAATCCTGCTTCTTTGCTTCCTCCGCTACTGGCTGAACCAACGATGAATTGGCCTACTCTTGGCTCACTACCGTATTTGACCGAAATACGAGGTCAAAAGCCAGAAATTCACGGGATTATCGCCTTCTATTTGTTGACGGGCATGGCAGTCATATCAACATGAAGTTTCTTGACTGGTGTGAGCAGAACAAGGTGCTCGTGGCTTTATATCCTCCTCATTCTACGCATCGTCTTCAACCTCTGGATGTGAGCTTATTCAACCCTTTGGCCAATTACTACTCTCAAAACCTGAACGACTGGATCTTTAAGAGTCAAGGACTTTCTCGAATATCAAAAAGAGACTTCTTTGACCTGTTTTGGCCTGCATATCAAGCTGCTTTCACGCATGCCAACATAAAAAGTGGATGGGAAAAGACAGGATTGCTGCCTTTCAATCCGTCACAGGTCATAAAGCAGATTAAACCGGACGCTAGACCTGTTTCAAGCCATTCTTCTTCTTCAGCATTGTCAGAAGCTGATTGGAGAAAGGTTCGACGATTAATGAAGTCAGTTGTAGGAGAAGTAATTGGTTCGGAAGCTCGTAAGTTGAACAATACGATGGAAAAGCTTACTACAGATGTTGCTCTTCTAAAAGCAGAAAATGAAGGCCTTCGACG
>JAABUR0100000742.1_pt1 | contig 66356 bp, 61 predicted proteins | sample 5560091 | NCBI WGS metagenome assembly JAABUR01 (sample SAMN10711879, study PRJNA513375) | rock metagenome | isolation source: Antarctica rocks | place: Antarctica: Victoria Land, University Valley sud
AGCTTAAAGACCTTCTCCTCGTGCCGTTTGCTGTGTTTACACACGCGACAGCCACTATGAAGGAGATTCCTGATGCACACCGAACCTCGCCCGCTAAATAAAAATCAATCACACCAAAACCACATCTTAGCGGCGCTGCCACGCGAACAACACGAACGGCTTGCGCCACACCTTGAGCCAATTGAATTGAATCACGGCCAAATGCTTTACGAAATAGACGGTGCGATAGACTACGTTTATTTCCCAGTCAACGCGATGGTTTCCTTGGTTTCTCAGTTATCTGACGGATCAAGCGTTGAAGTCGGAGTCGTCGGTTTTGAAGGAATCGCGGGTCTTCCGTTAGTGCTGGGCGCAAATCGTTCGCCGCACGAAATGATGGCGCAGATTCCCGGCGCGGCGATTCGGCTGAAGTCGGAAGTAATGAAAGCAGAGTTCAAGCGTGGCGGCGCACTGCAGGATATGGTGATGCGCTACACGCTTGGGCAATTGATTCAAACGAGCCAGGTGGCGGCGTGTAACCGTCTGCATTCAATCGAAGAACGCCTTGCACGTTGGCTGTTGATGAGCCATGACCGCTGCCTCTGCGACGACTTACCACTGACGCATGAATTTCTCTCGATGATGCTCGGCGTGCGTAGAGCCGGTGTGACAACGGCTGCCATCGCGTTGCAAACCGAAGGATTCATAAATTACCAGCGCGGTCATATTCAGATGAAGGACAGACCGGGATTGGAAGACTTCGCTTGCGAGTGCTACGGGATTGTCAAAGCAGAGTTTGATCGCTTGCTTACCACGTAACTGTTCAAAGTTTATTGTTCGCCTCCGATATATTTTGCGGCAAGTATTATGTCGTGCGCGGAAGTTAAATGTTACTTGTAAAGACCTCGCTTGAGATAAGTAGTATTCACGGGATCGGCTTATTTGCTGACGAATTAATACGTGAAGGCACAATCCTTTGGAAGTTCCATCCGAACATTGATATTCGGCTCACCGCAGAGCAGATTTCTCAATTGTGTAAACCTTCCCGGGAACAAACGCGAAAGTATACTTACAGGGAAAGGCACACCGGTTTATACGTGCTGTGTGGCGACGATGCGCGCTTCTTTAATCACTCTGTCGAACCGAATTGTATAGATGTCTTCAATAACGAAGAAGAAGATTTAACCATCGCACGCAGGGATATTCAGGCAGGCGAAGAATTGACCTGCGATTACTCTTTGTTTGATCTGGATTTAATCCAAGGAAAATACAAGTTGTAATATTGGCGATTAGAGTCTTACCTTTTTCCTCGCCCCGCTTTTGATTTCTCAAACAGCTTACGCGCTTCTTCTATAGCATTACGCAAACTCTGCTTATTATCGAGCACAGGTTTGAAAAAGCCACATCGTTCGGATAAACGCTTATGCATATTCTTGATCGTGAAATTTTGCGGCATAATCTTTTTGCGTTTAACTTCGTTCCAGTCGAGAATCATCGGATTCGTGCGTGAAGATAAATCAGCCAAGGAAACGCTGGAGAGCGGCATCGCCGCGCTCGCAATCACAGGCGACAATAACCTTCCCGTGAACGGATAAAGCAGCCCCGCCGCGATGGGAACGCCGATGATGTTATAGATGATTTGTCCTTAACTCTACGGATATTGAGAGCGCTGTTGTAAAGTCAATTTACAATCGAATTCCTTTTACGATAAAGGTAATGAATGATGCCTGAAGACGAGGCTGTAAAAATCGGTTGCTGCGGGTTTCGCACGGCGCAGGCGGACTACATGCAGTTGTTTTCCGTCGTCGAAGTGCAGCAAACATTTTATCAACCGCCGCAAATCCAGACGCTTAAAAAGTGGCGCGAAGGTGCGCCGCTTGATTTCGAGTTCACGCTAAAGGCTTGGCAACTCATCACGCATGAAGCGCGTAGCCCGACGTATAAACGACTCAAGCGCGAGTTGACGGAGAAAGAGCGCGAGGACTGCGGCGCATTTCGTTTGACGCCGATTGTTAAAGAAGCTTGGGCGACTATTGCCGCGTGTGCGCAAACGCTGAAGGCAACGCGCATACTCTTTCAGTGTCCGGCGAGTTTCACGCCGACTGCCGCGAACGTCAAAAATATGCGCCGCTTTTTTTCATCCATTGAGCGCGTGAAGAATTGGCGTTTCTTCTGGGAACCGCGCGGGGAATGGCCGCCACAACTAATTCGTGAGTTGTGCCGTGAACTAGAATTGTGGCATGTCGTTGATCCTTTTGCGGCGCGCACGTTGACGCCAGAGCAAGTTTATTATCGTCTGCACGGGCGCGGCGGCTGGCGCTATGTTTACGAGAACGAAGAATTGGAAGAACTGCTCGCGCTGCTGCCCGAAGATTCAACCTCTTACGTCTTCTTCAATAACGTGCGTATGAACGAAGACGCCGCGCGCTTTCAACAGCTCGCCAGAGGACTGCATTGAGTAAAGCGAAGCGTGCGTCAACGTGCTTTGCGTGCGCGAAATCTTCAACGCTCCGGCGCGTGGTTCTCATTGACGAATGACATCAACAAACGTGCGAGTTCTTCCGGTGAATTATAATTAACGGCGTGCGCGGCCTGCGTAATTATTTCTAATCTTGCGCCGGACGATAATCGCGTGATTTCTTTTGCCCAGCCTTGCGGCACAATTGGATCGCGTCCGCCACGCACGATGAGCAGTGGCATTTTAAGGTGCGGCAATTTTTCTTCGATGCGATCCGCAAGTGCGTAACGAAGCGTGCGCGCGGCGCGTTTCAAGCCCGCCCGGAAATAATCGCCCACCGCAATCGGCAAAAGTGAAAGCGGCTCGCGCGGCGCATCTATTAGTAGTCGAAAGATTTGGCGTGAGAATTGGCGCGCGTGGCGATCAACGGTCGGCGCAATCAGCATTGCCTTTTCGACGCGCGACGGATAGCGCCGCGCCAACTCGACGATGATTTGCGTGCCGAAGGAATTACCTGCGAAGACGGCGCGCGTGATTTTCATAACATCCATCCACGCCACCAGATAATCTGTGAGTTCCGCGATAGTCAAAGCGCGCGGCGGCTTATCGCTTTGACCGAAGCCGGGCAGATCGGGCACATAAACTCGCGCAAATTCGACTAATCGTTCCGCAGTCGGCATCATGTAGCGGCCAGACACGCCGAGTCCATGAACGAGCACGACGATTGGTGCGTTGTCCTGCGCGCGAGTTTCACAGACGCGTGCGTGCATAACTAAATCTTTAACTCGTGTGAAAACGCTCTTTATCATTTGACCGCGTATGCGCCCGTCTTTACTTTACACTTGATCGCAAATTAATGAACGCCTATCAGGAAGCGATATGAAACGCGCGCGTTTTCTTGTCCGTAATTTTGAAGCAGGAGCGGCAGTCGAAACTTTTTTGATCGCCGCGATTGCTTCGATCTTCGTGATACGTTTGTTTCTACGCCTCACGAATTATCCGCAACTCGGCGGCAGCGGCCTGCACATCGCGCACATGTTGTGGGGCGGCCTGTTGATGCTGGCCGCGATCATCATTCTGCTTTCCTTTCTCGGCAGAACTGCTGCCACGCTCGGCTCCCTTCTCGGCGGCATCGGCTTCGGCATGTTCATAGACGAGGTCGGAAAGTTTGTGACAAGCGATAACAACTATTTTTTCAAGCCTGCGGTGGCGTTGATCTACTTGATTTTCGTACTGCTGTTTCTGATTCTTCGCGCCTTGCACGCACGCCGCGAGTTTACAGACCACGAGTATCTGGTCAACGCGCTACGTGCGATGGAGGAAGTGGCGCTGCGCGATCTGGATGAAGAAGAACAACGGCGCGCACTCAATTATCTGGAACAAAGCGATGCGCGATTGCCGCTCGTCAACGCTCTTAAAGATGCGCTGGCACACACGGATTTGCGCGCTGGGGTTCAACTTTCGCTGTTCACGCGCGTCAAAACTCTCATCATAGATTTTTATCAACACGTCGCTCGCTGGCGTTGGTTCGGCCTTGCGGTCATCTCTTTTTTCATCGGGCAATTGATCGTGAAAATCATTTATGTGTTCGTGTTGATCTTTATCGTCGGCCTGCGCCGCGAGCAGATTCTAAACTACCGCGTCATCGGATTGATCGCAGGCCAGATTCGACACTTGTCGTTTCTGGATTGGGCTGAAATCGCGTCGTCTTTGCTTTCAGGGTTCTTCGTTCTGTGCGGCGTGCTGCTCGTTCGACGCGCGAGAGCGTCCGCATATAAAATGTTCGAGCGCTCGATTCTCGTTTCAATTCTTATCACACAGGTCTTTGCGTTTTACAAAGAGCAGTTTTCCGCTTTGCTCGGCCTGTTTTTTAATATCGCGGTGCTGCTTGCGCTGCGCTTTATGATTGAGCGCGAGCGGGGTGCATAAATCCCACGCGGTTCGCATATAATCGAGTGAAAGGAGCATCGCAGAATAGTTTATGTCCGTTACTTCAAGTTCGCGCCCAGTGACCATGCTTTGTCTCGCAAGCTATGCGAAGGGCGCGGAGTTTATGCGCGAATGCAAACGACAGGGCGCGCGCGTACTGCTGTTGACTTCGCAGAGCATCAGCGATTCTCCCGAATGGCCGCGCGAAAGCATCGACGAAGTTTTCCTTGTCCCGGATGTGAATCACAAATGGCAGCGCGAAGACGTAATAAAAGGCGTGAGTTATTTAGCGCGCCGCGAAACGATTGATCGCATCGTGCCGCTCGACGATTTTGATCTGGAGATGGCCGCCGCTTTGCGCGAGCACTTACGCGTGCCCGGCATGGGCGAAACGACGACTCGCTATTTTCGGGATAAGCTGGCGATGCGTGTGCGCGCAGAACAAGCCGGAATGCTCGTGCCGGAATTTGTGCATGTGCTCAATTACGAAAAGCTGTCCGAGTTTACGAGAGAAGTGTCGCCGCCTTGGATGCTCAAGCCACGCTTTGAAGCGGGAGCCATCGGCATCAAGAAAGTAAATTCCATCGAAGAGCTGTGGCTGCTTATCGAAGAACTCGGCGACAGGCAATCGCTTTATCTTCTCGAACGCTACGTGCCCGGCGACATCTTTCACGTTGATTCGATTGTCTCCGAACGCGAAGTCGTTTTCTCCATCGCTCACAGATACGGTCATCCGCCGCTTGACGTAACACATGGCGGCATCTTTACGACGCGCACGATGCTGCGCGATTCGGCAGATGAGCAGGCGCTGTTGCTTTTCAATCGCGCGGTGCTCAACACAAAAAACTTGCTACGTGGTGTCTCGCATACGGAGTTCATCAAGGGCGCGGCTGACGGGCGCTTTTATTTTCTCGAAACATCTGTGCGCGTCGGCGGCGCAAACATCGCTGAATTGATTGAAGCTGCCAGTGGCGTCAATTTGTGGGCGGAGTGGGCGAAAATTGAAATTGCGGGCGGCGAGCGAAAGTATGAATTACCTGACGTGCGCGATGATTACGCGGGGTTGATCGTCTCGCTGGCGCGGCAGGAATACACGGACACGTCCGCTTATCAAGCGCCGGAAATCGTCTGGCGTATGCACAAGCGTTACCACGCCGGATTGATCGTCATGTCACATGATCCGCTGCGCGTCGAAAGTTTGATAAATGAATACAGCGCGCGATTTTATCAGGACTTCTACACGACGCAGCCGCCGCTCAAGCACGCTACGGAATAAAAGTTCAGCAAAATATTCGTGATTAAAGCGGACGTGATAATTATCGGGGCGGGTGCTGCCGGACTGATGTGCGCAATTGAAGCGGGCAAGCGCGGGCGGCGTGTGATCGTGTTGGAACACGCGGATCGCATCGGTAAAAAGATCGCTGTTTCCGGCGGCGGGCGCTGCAATTTCACGAACATTGATGCCAGCCCGGAAAATTATTCGTCCGCTAATCCTTTCTTCTGCAAATCTGCGCTCGCACGCTATACGCCCACAGACTTCATCGCGCTCGTCGAAAAACACAACATCCCCTATCACGAAAAAAAGTTAGGCCAACTTTTCTGCGATCATAGCGCGCGCGACATCATAGACATGCTGCTCGCCGAATGCGCGGCGGCGAAAGTTGAAATTCATCTCAATTGTGATGTACGCAAAGTTGAAAGAAGCTCATCGTTCAGTGTTGAAACGAATCAAGAAAGCTTTGAAGCAGCAGCGGTTGTAATTGCGACGGGCGGATTGTCGATCCCGAAGATCGGCGCGACGGATTTTGGTTATCGCGTGGCGCGGCAGTTCGGTTTGCGCATAATGGAAACAACGCCCGCGCTTGTGCCTTTGACGTTCGCGGCGAATAAGTTGGAAGAATTGAAAGAATTGAGCGGCGTTACGATTGACACGCTTGTTACTTGCAACGGTAAGGAGTTTCGCGAAAACATTTTGCTCACGCATCGCGGCTTGAGCGGCCCCGCCATTCTGCAAATTTCTTCTTACCGGAAACATGGCGATGCGCTCTCGATTGATTTGCTGCCCGAAAGAAATGCTCTACAGATTCTGAAAGAGAAACAGCGAAGCGACATTGAACTGGCGAATCTACTCGGTCAGTATTTGCCCAGACGTTTTGCGCAAGCGTGGTGCGCGCTTTATGCGCCGTCGAAACCGCTCCATCGTTACAGCAACGAAGAGTTGGAAACAATCGCACGCCAACTGCATCAGTGGCAACTCGTGCCGGACGGAACGGAAGGCTACAAAAAGGCGGAGGTAACTTCGGGCGGCGTGGACACGAACGAACTATCTTCCAAGACGATGGAAGCCCGCAGCGTTCCCGGCCTTTATTTTATCGGCGAAGTAGTTGACGTGACGGGACATCTCGGCGGCTACAATTTTCAGTGGGCGTGGGCATCCGGCTTCGCCGCCGGTCAGTACGTTTAAGTTAAGTGAGTGATTATTAAGAAGCGTTCGCGGTAAAGGTTAAAGGAGCGAAACGTTGTTGCTGGCAGCGTAGTTCGTCCGCTAACGGTTGATAAATGTCCCGCTCGCCCCGCTCGTTCGCGTAATCCCACAAACCGTTATGGCAATGGCGTTCATCATCCCAGCCCGGATGATTGATGATCGGGTAAAGACAGATGCCTTTGATGTGTGCTCCCGCTTCTCTCGCCGCGAACACTTCATCACCAATGTAACGAAGCCAAGACGGGCGCAAGTCATTCTCCGAACCGGTCTCTGCGATGAGCATCGGGCGTTGGTAGCGCTCGTACACTTCGCGCAAGATTTCTCTGAACGGACGATAAAGCGTATGTGTTCGCGGCAAAGCCAATGACGGATTAAAGGCTGGCGTGTTGTGTATCCACTGATTGTGCGGATAGTAGTTGACGCCGACGATGTCCAGATATTTTTCATCGCCGCCAAGTTGCGGCCACATCTTCCCTGAAAGCATATCCCAAGTTTGAAATTGCGCGAGGCGATGGCCTTCCGCATCTTCGCCCTCATCAGGGCGCTCTGGATCGGCGACAATGTGTATGACCGGATCGGCGTGCATCACGCGCGTTTGCGGCAGCACATCCCATACGGCTTCGACGCCTTCGATGGCGGCTCTGACGAGTTGCGTTTTTAGTTCAAAACCGCGTTCGACGGTGAACGGATAAAAGTATCCGACGTGACCGCTCGCCCACGCCAGAAAAGATATTTCGTTGATCGGCGAGATGAATTGCACCTCATCCGTTTCATTCGCCAGAAGCTTGGCGAAGGCGCGCGACAATCCGGCGAAGTGGTGGACAAACTCCGGCTTGAAAACATCCAGATAATCAGGCCAACCGTAGTGGCAAATATCCCAGATAACTTGCGTGTTGGTTTCGCGTGCGGCGCGCAGGAGCGGCAACAGACTTGAGAAATCGTAGTGACCCGGTGTTTGTTCAATCAAGTGCCAGCGAAGGCCGTTGCGCGCAGTGCGTATGCCTTGCGTGTGCAGACGTTGATAGTCTGCGGCGGCGTATTTATCGTGAGCAGTTGCGTCGATCAAATCGAGCCTACGGCCTGCCCTTGTGTGATGCGTGGAACATTCAAAACCGCCGACGAAAAAACTTTTGAAGATAGACACTTGCGTTAACAATAAACAATAACTCGGATATTAAGATGAAAGTTTGCAACGAGCATTATACCGGATTAGCAACTCTTGGCTGGCGACCGCTGTTGCAAGTTCAGCAATTCGCAATCATTACTTCGCGCCGGATGAAGCGGCGGCGAATGCTTTGGGTGAAGCTTGCGCTTGATCGTCGGAGGTATCTTTCGCCCATTCCACTTCGCATTCGCGTAAGTAGCGTGTGAGCGCATCATCGAGTGTTGGCAACAGCGCGCCGCGTTCGCTGCCAAGCGCGCTGTAAAGCGGACGTTGTGCCGCGAGATTGAGTTCGCTTGTCGGGCGCGCTTCGATCAGCGTTGCATCGAGACCGGCGAGCGTAGCGATTTCGCGCGCAAGTTCCGCCCATGTCGTTGCGCCTTGATTAGCCAGGTGCCACAATCCTCGCTCGCCGTCAATCAACAAATCAAGACTCGCGTGTACAAGGTCTGGGACATAAGTCGGCGATACGATTGCATCTACGGCGGCCACGAAAGTTTGTTTGGCGGCAAGCGTGCGCAATATCAGCGTCGCAAAATTGTATTCATCCCACGGGCCGAAAAAGGCGCTTGTGCGGACGATCAGCGACGAAGGATGCGCGGCGAGGACAAGCTGTTCCGCTTCCGCTTTGCTTTCTCCGTAAATGTTAAGCGGCGCGGGCGCGTCACTTTCCAAATACGGAGTTTCCTTTGTTCCGTCGAAGACAAGATCGGACGAAAACGTAAGGAGAGAGACGTTACGCGCGGCGCAGGCTTCGGCCAGAAGCTTCGCGCCGACGGTATTTTCCCGAAAACATTTTTCCGGCTCTCGCTCTGCGTCATCAACGCGCACAAAACCCGCCGTGTTAATGATCGCCCAAGGCTCAAACTCTGCGAGCGCCGCTTTAATGGAAGACGCATCGGCGATGTCCAACTGCACGCGATTGAGCAGGCGATAAGACAAACCGCGCAGTTCGCATAAACGCGCAAAGGCAGTTCCGAGCGTTCCGGTTGCTCCTATGATTAATAAAGGACGGGTTGCTCCGCGCTCCATATCGACACCTCGCTTTGCTCCACTGTTTTTTCGCGAGCGGCGCACGACCGCCGGATACTGCAAACGCGTCAGCCTGTGCCACCAACCGGGCGCGTCCAAGACAGGATGAGTTGGTTCACGTCCCAACGCCAGATCGCGCCAGAGTCCGGCGACGGCTGTCGGGCGCGGAACAGTGGCGCGCAAATCAAAAACGCCCGGCTCGTAATGCCCTGCGTCGCGCGTCAGCAAATTATTCCAATCGAACGATCCGAGCAAAGACCACGCGGTGACGGCGCGCACGTCCGCGCCTTCATCGCGCAAACTTTTCGCGCTCTCCCAGATTTCTTTGATCCAGCGCAACTGCTCTTCGCGCGTGCAACCGAGATGCGCTTCGGTGATGGCGACAGGCAATCCGTAACGTTCCCAAGTCTCTTTGAGCAGCGCACGCGCTCCTGTCAAACCTTCTGCGCACACGCGCACGGCTTCGACATCCGCGTATTTGTGCAGACGATTTCCGCCGTGCGTATAAGCCGGATAACGTTCGAGGCGCTCGTCCAGAAAACGTTCGCTCGTGATGTAATAGTTAATGCCGATAACGTCCGGCGGACAACTATTATCGAGAAACCAGAACAGTTCTGCTTCGCCGATTCCCTTCGCACGCAAATAGCGCCACATCGGGTGCTGGCGATCAACGCGGCCTGTCAGTAAATCAAAGCTTAGCCAGCGCCGACGGTTGTCGAAGTTAGCTTGGTAAGCGAGCGTGCGTGTGCTGTAAGTCTTGCCCAGATCGTCCGTTTGAATTAGTTGCGCTGCCGGATTGATTTCGCGAATCGCACGCATCGCGAGCACCGTCGCGCGGCACTGTGTGAGAAGCGTGCGCGCAAACGTCAGGTCATCCTGCCCGTGCGGATACCAATGACCGTAGAGTCCGCTGAAGCGTGCCGTCGTCAAAGGCTCATTGATCGGCGTGTAGCTTTCAACCCAAGGATAACGCTCTGCGACGGCGCGTGCGTATGCGGCAAGTTTTTCGGGAAACTCAGGGTCAACAAGGCTTGTGTGGCGCGGCCCGCTGCCGTGATGTACGAGACCGATGATCGGACGAATGCCGAGTTCGCGCAAACGCTGCAGACGTTCGTCCGACCACTCCCAACGCGCGCTTGCCAAATCGTTTGGCGCAGTTCGCTCCCACAACACGGGATAGCGCAGTGCGCGCATACCGAGTTCCGCGAAGAGTTCTAAATCTGCGGCGCGCGCGTCGTGGCCGCTGCGCGCGAGTTGATCGAAATATTGATCGCCGACACGATTGACAGTGCACTCAACACCGCCCCACAACTCAAGTGATGTATTGCGCGTCGGTTCAACTACCTCAGTTATGCTCATACCAACACGTTCCCACCTTGATCGACAAACCCGTAAGGCTTCAATCGAGAACAAAAATTTGATTTTCCTGTTGTCTTTTTACGCTGCATGAGTAATCAAACGCACGCGCGTTGAACAGATGTACCTTCAAACAAGTAGGCCGCAAACATAAATCCAGCCCACGGCCTTTGAGAAATTATCCGGCCTGCCGCTTTTGATATAGCTTGTCTGTTTAAGCGAACGCTCACTATACACTATACACAACAATCGCGTTCGTACTCTCGCGTACAGATTGATCCATACAACTCCAATTTCCCCATAAATTCCTGAAATATTTAGCCTTTCTCTGCTTGTCTCATACGTGCAACAATCTTCCACACACGCACCGAAAATGTTATAATGCTCTGCGAAAGTTAAATAGATATTGAGGAGTTTTTGACATGAGGACAAAAGGAAAAGAGGCGGGCAAAGGACATGTCTTTTCGCCCGCCGAGCAGCGCGCCGCGCGTTCGGAAAGGATCAGGGTTTTCGAGGCGGAGCCGTATGGCTGGATCGCTTGTTCCGAGTCGGGCACGGAGCGCGATTACCATTTGTACTGCGACCCGGACACGAAGCATCTGGCTTGTACCTGCGCCGATTTCGTTTACCGTGGCAACGCCGAATTGGGCTACGAGTGCAAGCATGTCTCGGCGGTGCTCAAGTTTATCGCGCGCCGGTATCTGGCCTGCGAATACAAGCCACGCGAACAGCGCGTGCGCGCAGCTTAAAACCTAAATTCAAAGAACGAAGGAAGACGAGAGCTGAGCAAGGATTTCAAATGCGCAGCGTGTCGCAAATCTGCCGAGCGCCTGCACATGCGTGACATGGACGGCAAATGGGTGTGTGCTCCGTGCATCCCCGAAAAGGAATTGGATGCGTGTCCGGGCCTGCGTGAGCGGCTGGGGCTGGGAGTGAAGCGCGCTACGCAGTCGCGGCGTAAAGCTGCGTAACGAAGCGCGCAAGATAATTTCAAAGCGGCGCAAGGAAGTGATTAATCTCCACTTGAGGGATGATTTTCTCGCGCCGCATTTCGTTTGCTTCGCCGGAAAATTTTCTCTCACAGTGCGCGGTAGATCGTGTTACGCTTGCGATGGTGATAAATGCAGAGAAAGAGCGACTGAAAGAACATCTGGATGAACACACAGAATCTGTGCGCGGCGCTTGGTGGCTGACGCTCGGCAGGCTTACCATCGCGTTGCTTCTATTGCTGGCGACTGCCCTGTGGATGCGCGATCAGTATGGCGGTATGCCGCACCGCTCTGCGATTCAGGATGCGTTGCCCGTCTACATCGTCATCGCTTCGCTGTCGATTTTTTACGCGCTCGGGTTGTACTTTTCTCCGCGCATCCGTGTGCAAACCAGCGCACAGTTATTCATAGATGTACTGCTGGCGACATGGCTTGTCTGGGCGACCGGCGACGTTTACTCGCCGTATGCGGCGCTTTACATCATTATTATTTCCGCTGCGAGTGTTCTGCTCGGTTCACGTCTGGCGCTGGCGACCGCCGTCTGCTGTGTGGTGGCCTTCACAGGCATGTCAATCGGGACGATCACGGGCGTGCTGCAACCCTATTCGCCGCTCGTGACCGCCGCTTCGACAATCAAAGCGATTCAAACAATCGGTCTCAACGACATCGCGTTTCTTGTCGTCGGATTGCTTGCCGCGCGTCTCGCCGAGCGGCAATCGCGTTCGGACGTGCGCTTAATCGCGGCGACGCAAACGCTCGCCGATCTACGTGTGCTGCATGAAAGAATCGTCGAATCAATTCGCTCGGGCGTTATCACGACGGATTTAGACGGAAGGATTTACACTTTCAACGCGGCGGCGGAAGAGATTACGAGTTACAAAGCGACGCAGGTGCGCGGGCAGCACGCCTCAATCCTCTTCGGTGAAATCTCCGATCAAGTAGCGGAATCCATGCGCGCCGCCGCGATGAGCGAGCAGAGTCCGCGTTACGAAGCCAATTGTCTGACGCCGGACGGATTGTTGCTGCGGCTCGGCTTCAGCATCTTCCCGCTTTTCGCCGAATCGAAAGAAACGACCGGCATGGTCATTACCTTTCAAGATTTAACGGAAGTGCGCGCGCTCGAAGAAACGTCGCGGCGGCAGGATCGGCTTGCGGCGGTGGGGCGCGTCGCGGCGGGCATCGCGCATGAAATTAGAAACCCGCTCGCGTCCATGCGCGGCTCGATTCAGGTTCTGCGTTCGGAGATTAAGGGTGACTCCGGGCAAGCGGAGTTAATGGAAATTATCTTACGCGAATCAGACCGGCTCAACGGAATCATCACAGATTTTTTAACTTACGCGCGCCCGCGCCAGACGACATTCACTGATATTGATTTGCGCGAGCCTTTGCGCGAAACCTTTGCGCTCTTGCGCCACAGCCCCGAACTCCACGCCGCTCACTCGTTGGAAGAAAACTTACCGGATGAACCCGTCACGGCAAACGCAGACGCATCGCAACTCAAACAAGTTTTCTGGAATCTTTCGCGCAACGCTTTGCAGGCGATGCCGGACGGCGGTACGTTACGCGCAGAAATGACGCGCGCCGCCAGCAATCGTTTGCGCATTACTTTTACAGATATGGGGCAAGGCATGACGCCCGAACAAGTCGAACAACTCTTCGAGCCTTTTTCTTCTTCGACGAGCGGCGGCACAGGACTCGGTTTATCAATCGTGTATCAGATCATTCGCGATCACGGTGGTACAATCAACGTGCGCAGCCGCGAAGGTCACGGCACGACGATCACAATCGAATTGCCGGGGGTGATGCAGGAGTCAGGGGTCAGGAGTCAGTAAACAGAATAAAAGCGATTCGGCATGGGTTCGTTCTGGCTTTTACATAAAATATAAAACAATGGCTAATCTTCTTATCGTTGATGACGAGCAGAGTATGCGGCAACTTTTGACGCTTGTGTTCGGGCGTGATGGGCACAAGGTACGCGCGGCTGAAAACGGGCGGCGGGCGATGGAGCTTTTGCATGAAGAGCCTGCGGAGTTGATCGTCTCCGACGTGAAAATGCCGGACATGGGCGGCATAGAGCTTTTGCAGGCAGCGCGCGAACTTCTTCCAGATGTTGCGCTTGTATTGATGACGGCCTTTGCGACGGTCGAAACGGCGCGCGAAGCTTTCAAACTTGGCGCGGACGATTTTATTCAAAAACCTTTTGATATAGACGAGCTGAAATTGATCGTTGGAAAGGCTTTAGAGAAACAGACGCTCGTCAAAGAAAATCAGGCGTTCAAACGGGCGCAGCGTGATCGCGGCAAACTCGGCAACATCATCGGGCGCTCTGAGCGTATGCGTGCTGTTTACCAGATGATCGAAACAATCGCGGAGGTTTCGTCAACCGTGCTCGTCACGGGCGAAAGCGGCACGGGTAAAGAACTCGTCGCACGCGCGATTCACGATCTCAGCCCGCGCCGTGAGAAACCTTTCGTTTCAATCAACTGCGGCGCGTTCACGGAAACGTTGCTTGAAAGCGAACTCTTCGGCTACGTCAAAGGCGCATTCACGGGCGCGACCGCGAACCGCAAAGGATTGTTTGAAGCGGCAAATAAGGGCACGATTTTTCTCGACGAAATCGGCGAAATGTCGCCCGCGATGCAGGTCAAACTGCTGCGTGTGTTGCAGGAGCGCAAGGTGCGTCCCGTCGGCGCGCACGAAGAGCTTGACATAGATTCGCGCGTGATTGCGGCGACGAACCGCGATCTCCCGTCAATGATTAAAGACAGTTCTTTCCGTGAAGACCTTTACTATCGCGTCTCCGTGATTCCGATTGAACTGCCGCCCTTACGCGAACGCAGCGAAGACATCGCCGAACTCGCGCATCACTTCAACGCAAAATTCTGCGCGCAACAGGGACGCAACGTCACCATCAGCGAACAGGCTTTACATTTGTTGGAAGCTTATACATGGCCGGGCAATGTGCGCGAACTCGAACACACGATTGAACGCGCCGTCGCACTCGAACGCACAAGCGAGATACAACCGGATCGTTTGCCCGCGCAGATCACTAACTATAATCCGGCGCGCGTCGCCGCCGATTCCGCGCTGCCCGAAGAAGGAATCAACGTTGTCGCGCATATGGATCAACTCGAAAAAACTTATGTACTCGAAGCCTTACGACGCACGGGCGGCAACCAAACGCGCGCCGCCGAACTACTCCAACTTTCTGTGCGCAGCCTGCGCCATCTACTAGACAAGCACGGCATTCGCAATCTGACCGCGCAGATGCGAGACCAGAACGCACGCAGCGCTGCGGAATGATGCACCCTATTTATCGAGTCACTTCTTTCGAGCTTGTTGCGCCCTATACATTGCGTGTGCGATTTGATGATAGAACGGAGCAAGTCATCAACTTCGAGCCTGTCCTCGCGGGCGAGTTATATGGAGGACTGCGAAACTCGTCGCTGTTCGAGCAGGTGCAGATTGACAAGGAAGTTCAAACACTGGTGTGGCCTAATGGTGCCGACTATGATCCGGCGACGCTGCATGATTGGCCGCAGTATGTGAAGGCGTTGACAGCATTGGCGCGGCAGTGGGAATTGACGGCGGCCTGAAGCAAACAGACAAAGCTCTGCATACAACGCGGCATCCAGCCCTTTACCATTCCACGCGCCGTTCGTTCTTCTCTATACACCGGCGTTCAACGATCACTGACCCTAATCGTATACAAGCATCCGGCATACGCGATTCGTTGCGTTACCATCTTAAAGTGTGCCGGAAAGCGGCACGAAACGGCTGCCGGATTTTGTTAGTCGGCGCTTCCTTTATTCTTCTTCCTCGCAACTCCGCTAGCGTCAGTTCACCCGAACCCCTTAATTCCGGCCTGATTTCTCTTATTCTCGCTTGATGGATTTTGCGGCACAGAGTTTGTAAAGGAATACCGCGACCATCGCGCAGTGCGCGGCACGTGAGCCTGAGACCGTCAGCCGGAAATGGCGCGAATTAACTTCTAAATCTTTTTACCTTTCTTCAAGGAGCTTATGAAACCAATGCAGAACAAACGCCAACAAGGCTTTTCGCTGATCGAACTCTTGATCGTCGTGGCGATCATCGGCATCATCGCCGCCATCGCTATTCCTAATCTTCTCGCCTCGCGTCGTGCCGCCAACGAATCTTCCGCTATCGGCACGCTTTCTACCCTCCGCAGCGCCGAAGCTACTTATCAATCAACTGTTGGCAGCGGCCAATATGGTTCTTTAGCTAATCTGGCCGGACAGAGCTTGGTTGACGCCGGAGTTGCTGGCTCGAGTGGAGTAGCAGGCACTGCTGTGAAGAGCGGGTATCACTTTAACGCAACGACAGCTAACTCCGGTTCGACATACACGACTACGGCCTTAGCAGACACCACTTCAACCGGCTCACGCTCTTTTACCTCAACCGAGGCAGGCGTTATTTACGGTGATAGCACTAACCCGTTGCAGACCCCTGGCTCCAGTACCAGCAAAGCAATCGGCAACTAAGCATTCACAAATCACCTGACACTTTGCGGGGTGTGAGCTTTACGGCTCCGCCCCGCTTTGTTTTGGCTTTTACCCCACACTATCGCAATAACTTTGCGGCACAATTCTTGATATACATTATCATGACAAATTGTGCGGCGCTCATGTGTTAGCCAACCACCTGTTTTCAATGTAACCGACCAATTTCCGTAGTCAGCATTAATTACGTTCCGCGTCTTTCCCCGCGAAGGAGCATAAAACTTATGCACACGCACAAACGCCAAAAGGGATTCTCACTCATTGAACTCTTGATCGTCGTGGCGATCATCGGCATCATCGCCGCCATCGCTATTCCTAATCTTCTCGCTTCACGTCGTGCCGCCAATGAAGCCGCTGCCATCGGCGGGATCAGCACCATTCGTAGCGCCGAAGCTACTTATCGCGGAACGACGGGCAACGGTTCCTTTGGCGATTTGGCGACTTTAGTAGCATCAGGAAGTTTGATTGATAACATAATTGGCAACGCGACGACAGCGGCCAACGCCAAGAGCGGCTACATATACGGAATCACCGTCAGCGGAGCGGGCAATACATCATACTTTTCAGCCGCTGCGCCGACGAGCGATTCGACCGGCACACGCCGCTTTTCTTCCAATGAAGTCGGCGTAATTTATGGCGACACCTCAAACGTGACCGCTCTGCCGACAACCCTGAGTGGAACGGCTATCGGCAATTGACCTTTAATTCTTACACTCTTATATCTTAATGCGCGAAACAGGCAGGCCAGTTTACAGATGAACAAAAGGCCGCACGGAATACGACAGTTAACACGCCAACCGCTTCGCATCATCGGCGTCCTCTGGCCTTTAGCCCTGCTCGCCCCGTTCATACCGGGACTGCCGAAGCCCGCTCTTAACGGTTTGCCGTGGCGTCAGGAATTGATAATCTCCCTGCTACTGTGCGCAACGCTTGCGCTTCTGGCAAAGCAATCTAAAAGCTTCGCAACAGGACTATTAACAATTGCCCGCCGCGATCTCTGCTTATTGATCCCGCCCATTCTGTTTGTTCTGTGGAGCGCCGCTTCAATTCTCTGGTCTGGCGCAGTTTCTCCGGCCATTCATCACACGCTTGAGTGGAGCGGATACATACTCTTCTTCGCATTGATGCGTCACGTTGCGGCGCGGCCAAGACTGTTGCGCGTCTCATTCATAACTCTCGGTGGCGTCGTTTTTGTCATCAGCGTTTCGTGCATTATCGGTTCATGGGGCACGCCTAACTCTTTGTTCAGGGAGAACGGCGTCGGCGAACCGCTGGCGATTGCCGTACCATTGTTCACGACGCTTGCGCTCACGTTGCGGCAGCGGCGTGCGGCGTTGTTGTGCGGAATAATTGCGCTGCTTGCTTGGTTAGCCGTAGTTCAGATGTTGGAACGCGCGCCGTTCATCGGAACGATTTGCGCGCTGATCCTGATTACCGTTTTATCCGCAGTAGTGCCGCAGTGGAGGCCGCGCAGCGCGCTTCGCGTCGCAGTGTTGAGCGTTTCCTTCGCTGCTCTTTTTGCGTTTGAGGCGGCAAGCATTCCCGCTGCGATTGAAACGACTATTGTTCCGTTTGACAAGGCGGGCGTGCAGCGCAATACAGTCGTGGCTCGTCTTCAAGAATCCGGCGCGGGTGACGACAGCATGAGAGTGCGTTTTCTATTCTGGGCGGTGGCGTGGGAGATGTGGCGCGCGCATCCTTTCACAGGCGTCGGCGCTAACAACTACGAGGTAGCTTTCCCGGAAGCACGCAGGGTTTTTGCGTGGAAGCATCCTGCTTCATCTCTGGTTGAGATGAACGAAGGCTTTCTGGTGCAACGCGCGCATAACGAATATGTGCAGATACTGGCGGAGCTTGGATTAATCGGATTCGCGTTATTCGCAACTTTTTGCGTGGCGTTGATGTGGAGCGCGGCGCGGGCTATTCGATACGCACGCAGTCCTCTTGTGCAGGGTGCAATCGGAAGCTTGGTCGTGTTCGCATTGAGCAGTGGCGCAAGTTCAGTTTCGTTTCGATGGGCTGGAAGCGGTCTTGTATTTTTCTTTGCCGCCGCCATCGTCTCGCGCTTCGCTTCAAACTCTGCGCCGCATAATGAAGCGACAATAAGTCTCGCTCCCGCTTTTGTGCGCGTCGCTCAGGTTGCCGCACTCGCGCTCGCCTTGCTTATGATTGGCAGCATCAGTGCTCAAGCGATGAACGTCATGTTGCACGGTGCGGCGCAGGCCAGCGTTGATTCACACACTGCCGAGAAGCGCTATACGGCGGCTCTTTTCTGGAATCCACACGACGTGGGGACTCATTACGATTACGGGTTGCTGCTCTACTCCGAAGGTCGCTTGAATGAAGCCGTCACACATCTGCGCTACGCTGTGCAGCGCGGCTTTAATTCGTCTATCTGTTATGAGTATCTGGCTGGCGCGGAAATAAGCGCAGGAGATATGGTAGCGGCAGAAAAGACTTTAGCTTATGCGGTGAGCGTTTATCCGCGCTCCGTGTTTCTGCGTGTGCGTCATGCCGCGACGCTCGCCACCATGAACAAAACACCTGAAGCTGAAAATGAGTATGCAGCGGCATTAGCGATAAATCCACGCATGGCGCGCGGTTGGCAGCAACTAATAAATTCCGGCATCGATGCCGCGACGCAGGCCGCGAGCAAGGACGCAGGCATCGCAAATCCCGGCGAGTTGCTACCGGGAGATGGAGTTTTTGCTGTGCTGGCGGAAGACAAGCAGCGTTGTTGTCTGTCCGCCAATTTTTTTAATCGCCAGCAACGTGCCGCGACGTTACGTTAAGTACGCGCGTGGTCAATCTAGTTAACGCAGTGTTGCGAAGAATTTTATGCTACTGCTAAGCAACCCGGACAATCATAACCGGCGCAGATTATTTCAATCGCTTTTCTTCATTACGCAGGGATGATAATCTTCGGCAGCCACGTTGCCATGCAGCGGCTTCTTAAGGCAGGCACGCTAAGACGCTTCAATCATTGCTCGAAGCGCTATTGATTTCATCATCTAAACTTACACAGATGCGCGAACAAACAACCAACTCGATGGAATATGCGAGAGGCGGAAAACAAGCCGGAGTGAAAGACTCGGCAACGCAAGCTGCCGGAAGCCATGACAGCACTTTGCGGCGCATCGTGGCAATCGCGCGCAACGCTTTTCGTGAAGCGGTGCGTGATCGCGTGCTGTATAACCTTGTGCTGTTTGTGCTGCTGTTGACGGTGAGCGCAATCTTTTTGAGCGAATTATCGGCTGGACAGGAATCAAAGATTATCGTTGATCTGGGTTTGAGCGCAATACTTTTGTTCGGCGCGTTCATTGCAATCTTCGTCGGCGTCGGTCTTGTTTACAAAGAAATCGAGCGGCGCACAGTCTATGCTATTTTCTCCAAACCAATCGGACGCGGTGAATTTCTCGTCGGTAAGTATCTGGGCTTGTGCCTGACACTCTTCGTTAACGTTGCGGTGATGGCGGCGGGCGTGTCGCTCGCGCTCATTTATGTGAAGCGTGGTTGGAATCCGCTCGCGGCAAGCATCTGGCCTGCGGTGCTGCTCATCTATTTCGAGTTGATGATCTTAACGGCGGTGGCGCTTCTCTTTTCTTCGTTTTCGTCGCCCGCGCTCTCCGCGTTGCTGACCTTCTTCGTTTTTATCATCGGCCACTTCAGCGCTGATTTGAAGGCGCTGGCGAGTTCGATGGGCACGACGAGCGCACGCTGGTTCTTCGCCGCGCTTTATTATCTGCTGCCGAACTTTTCCAACTATAGTTTCATCACGCCCGCCGCTTACGGGCAAACGCCCGCGCCCGCCGTCGTCTGCGCCGCGATTCTTTACGCCGCGACATACATCACGATTTTGCTCGCCGCCGCAACGCTTATCTTTAATCGTCGCAATTTCAAATGACGTTACACGCTGCCAACGAACAACAAATCGCAAACTCTTTCCGCAACGCGCAGATTATGGCGATGCGCAAGACTCTCGCGCTTTCGCTTCTCATACTGCTTGGTTTTATTTGTGTCGTTTCGCTTGCGCGTTGGATGGACGCGCATCGCTCGCCCGTTGACGCGCGTTTGGAAGAAGAGCGTTTGTATGTTTCGGGCACGGCGGCGCGGCGCATGAGTTTGAGCTTTAACGGTTTGATTGCCGATTGGTACTGGATGCGCGCGCTGCAATATGTCGGACGCAAAATCGTCGATCAGGGCGGCGTCGGCACGGTTCAATTAGATAACCTCGGCACGCTCAATGCGAATCTGTTGGCGCCGCTTCTCGACGCGACGACGACGCTTGATCCACAATTCATGCCCGCTTACGAATACGGCGCGGTAGTGCTTCCGTCCATCAATGACGAAGCGGCCATCGCGCTGTTGAAAAAAGGAATCGCCGCCAATCCGACGGCGTGGCAGCTCCATCAACATTTAGGTTATATCTACTGGCAACGGCAGGAGTATCAATCTGCGAGCGAAGCTTACGGCGCAGGCGCGCGTTTGCCGAATGCTCCGAAATGGATGCAGGCCTTGAGCGCACGCATGATCGCAGAAGGCGGCAGCCGTTCATTGGCGCGCGAAATGTACACGCGCATGATGAATGAAGCGAGCGACGAGCAAGTTAAAGAAATGGCTGCGCGCCGCCTTTTGCAACTCGCTTCATTTGATGAACGTGACACGATCCGCCGCGTGCTTTCCGATCACGCAACGCGCACAGGACGCTGTGCTGCTTCTTGGAAAGATGTCATGCTCGAACTACGCCGCGTGCGGATTAGAGTTGATGCGACGGGCACGCCGCTTGATCCGGCCAACACGCCTTATGTTCTGAAGCGAGAGAGTTGCGACGTTGATCTCGATATACATTCCAAAGTTCCTTACAAATAAACGCGTAGTTCCGTTTGAGAGAAAATAAAAATGAGTGCGGTGATTGAGATTGAGAACCTGACGAAAGATTACGAAGTCGGCTTCTGGCGCAAGCGTAAAGTGCGTGCGCTTGACGATCTTTCGTTGACAATTGAGCGCGGCGAAATCTTCGGCTTTCTAGGAGCCAACGGCGCTGGCAAAACGACGACGCTGAAGCTTTTGATGCGACTCGTTTACCCGAGCGCCGGACACGCGCGCATACTTGGACATGACATCAACGATGTCAAAATGCACGCTCGCATCGGCTATCTGCCGGAAAATCCTTACCTTTACGACTACCTGACGGCACGCGAATTCTTAAACTACTGCGCGGAGCTTTTCGGCTACGGCGCACAGGAGCGGCGCACGCGCGCCGCAGATATGCTCGCGCGCGTGCATCTGGACGAAGCGGCGTGGGATAAACAGTTGCGTAAATTTTCAAAAGGGATGTTGCAGCGCGTCGGTCTCGCGCAGTCTATTATCGGCGACCCGGAAATTGTTTTTCTGGATGAGCCGATGAGCGGCCTTGATCCAGTCGGGCGGCGTGAGGCGCGCGATCTTATCGCTTCGCTACGCACAGAGGGACGCACAGTCTTTTTGTGCTCGCACATTCTCTCGGACGTTGAAGTGCTCTGCGACCGCATCGCAATTATGAAGCGCGGCAAACTCGTTGAAACAGGCCGCATCGAAGAACTGCGCGAAAGAAGCGTGGGCAGCAGCGGCGATCAAAGCAATCATTTTGAGGTGATGGTGGCGGGCGTGGATGCACAGACGATGAGACAATTGCTTCCCGCCCTTGCACACTCGAAGATCAATTTAACTGCAAGCGGTGCGCGCCTAGAAATCGAAAGCGAGCGAGAGGTTGATAAAGTTCTGGCGGCGCTCAGGCAGGCGAACGGCAGGCTCGTTTCTGTTCAGCCACTCAGACAATCGCTTGAAGAATTGTTTATACGCGAAGTTGGCGAAAGCGAAACAAAAGTTGCCACAGAGACACAGAACAGATGAAACAGTTTTCAGTTTTCAGTTTAGAGCATGAGCGCAATTGTCTTAACTACTGAAAACTGATAACCGAAAACTGTTCGACTCTGTGGCTAATCTTCCTGTACGATTAGACGTTCTTAGTATCACACTCGCATCATCGAAAGCATTGTGCCAGCCGCGCGTGGCATTTACTTAAACTTAATCGCGGTTATTTCCATTTTGATGTTGGCACGCACATCCGTTTTCTTCATGCCTTCGAGTGCGATTGAGACAGGCATCGTTTTATTCGGCTCAAGTTCGGTTAAGCCTGTTTGACGATTAGGAACGATGATGACAGTGCGCTCTTTGACCGGCTTGTTTTGCAGATCAACGACGGATGCGTGCATTTCAAGTCCGTTGATCGTGCGCCCTGTGAAGTTACGCACGGTCGTCCGCAGATTCATCCACCAATCACCAATGGGACGCATTCCTTCGTCCGCGATGGGATCATCGACGCGTATGCGCTTTATATAATCATCAAACTCCGGCGAACCTGCGCGCAAACCATTCTCTAAACGCTGCTCTCCTACAACTGCGCCGCCCGTATCAGGGCGACTCTTCAGGTACATAAGCCCACCGAGAAGCAGCAACGTGATAGTGCCGATAATGATATAAAGCGTGCGACGTCCATTGTCTGTGGTGGCGGTGGCATCAGCGTTTGGTTGTGTGTAAGACATGGCGCTTTTCTCCCTGCGTCCGGGCAAAAGTTTATGGCAGCAACGCTGGAAGTTTAACGCACGTTTGATGATTCACGCTAACCTAAGCGAGCACGTAATTTTGTGTGCGAAGCAATTGGTTCGGGAACGTTTCGTCCAATGAGCGAGCCTGTGCCTGTGCGCTGCCGCACAACGCGCGGCCATGTAATACGGAAACGGCTTCCCTCTTTTGGTTCACTCTCGACCGTGATTTCACCTTCGAGCAATTCGACGATTTTGCGTGTAATCGCCAAGCCCAGCCCCGTGCCGCCATAGGAACGCGCGAGTTGGTCATCAACTTGGCGGAACTCGTCGAAGATATACGTGAGCGCTTCACGCGACATGCCTATACCTGTATCGCTGACTTCTATGTACCAGCGATTTGCGCCAAGTTCTCCGGCGGCGACGTTGATTGTGCCTGCGGAAGTAAATTTGAGCGCGTTGCCGACGAGGTTCGAGATGATCTGCGCGAGCTTATGTTTATCCGTCACAATCGCGCCGAGTTCGGGCGCAATCAAGGCGCGCAAACCTATTTTTTTATTTTCCATTTCGGCGCTGTACTCGGCAGCGATGCTGCGAATTACTTCTGCCACATTAACGCTTTCAAGATGAAGCGCGGCGCGGCCTGCTTCGAGCCGCGAGTAATCCAACAGATCATTGACGAGTTCGAGAAGCTGTCGCGCGTTGCGCTGCATACGCCCGACAACTTCGTTCTGCGCGGGCGCGAGCGGCATCTGCGGATCGCGTTCGAGCAGTTGGCACAATCCGATAATGACGTTCAAAGGCGTGCGCAGTTCATGACTCATGTTGGAAACGAAAGCTGATTTCAAACGATCATGCTCGCGCAGGCGATCATATGCGCCGACTAATTCGTTATGCTGTTCGACTGTCTCCGTAATATCACGAAAGACTGCGACTGCGCCTTGCTGCGCGCCGTCTTCGCCGATGAGCGGCGTCGCACTGATTGCCACAACACGAGTTTGATTATCATCGCGAACGATCTTCAATTGTTCGCCTTCGATCTGCTCCTGTTGCCGCAGCGCCCGGCCAAGCGGCGTTTCGGTCTCAGGTATCTCGCGCCCGTCCATATCCTTGAGCGCGATGTCTGCGATGAGCGCGCTGACGCCATCGCGTAAATCACTTTGCGCCCGCCCGATGATTTTCTTGGCGGCTGTGTTAACGCGGTAACGTCCCTGCTGATCTATGATAACAACGCCTTCATTCATCTGGTTAATGAGGCTTTCGAGTTCGGCAGCGCGCGTTCGTTCGGCAGCAAAAGCGCTGGTGGCGAGTTTCTCTGCGCGGACGCGTTTCGATACTTCCGATAGCACAAAGATCAAGTCGCCGCGTTCGGCGCTACGCTCTGTCGTCGGCCAGATCGTGACGTCCCAGAAGTTAGCGTGATCTGTTTTCTCCGCTCTCTCTTCGTCGCGTAGCGCGCACAGGTTAAGCGGCAGACTATATGTCACGAACGGCTTGCGCGTGCGGCGCACGTCTTCTATAACCTCTGTCAACACGGCCAATCCTGCCGCCGCCTCATAAATGCCGCGACCTTCCAGCGAATTCGGATCGCGCCCGACAAAACGCGCGAACACCGGATTGGCTTTGCGCACTATTAAACTCGCGTCGAGCACGACGACACCGGCAGGCAAACCGTCGAGCACTTCTTCGATAAAAGCGCTTTGCGTTTGCAGTTCAGCGAACTTGCTTTCGAGGTGCGAAGCCATCACGTTGAAGCCTTCGGCCAGCGTGCCCACTTCGTCATCAGTTTCAACGGCGACGCGTTCCTGTAACTTGCCTTCGCCGAGCGTCGAAGCTGACGCGGCGAGTTGGCGCAAAGGTTTCGTAAAGCGCCCGACCGCCCAGACGACTAACAACGTCGAGGCAAGCAGTGCGGCTGCCCAAGTGACGGCTAAAGTAACGAGCGAATGACCGGCGACGGTGTTTTCGATGACCGGCACACCGACGACGACGCGCCATGCGTAAGGATCAACGAGCGCTGCATCTGTAATGCGCGCCTCACCGTCGCTCCACTTCACGCGCGACGTGCCGGATAAGTTTGTAAGTTCACCCGGCGTGAATGGATTGGCCGGAGAGACGGAAACGTTTTTTCCTTGCGCGTCAAAGAGCGCAACGTCAGTGCCGGCACCCGGCGACATGCTTTTTTGCAGAAGCCTGCTGAGTTCCTGCGCTTCCAACGAGGTAAGCGTGTCGGGGCGGGCGACGATTGACGGATGATCTTCCAGCCAAGAGGTGAGCGCGCTTGCGGCGGCCGCCGTCTCGATATGCGCAATCGCCGCCGCCTGCGTGTCGAGGCTATAGCGATAATTGCTTAGCTGGTGAAGGCTCACGATAAGCAGCGGCAGTGACAGCGCGACCAGCATCAATAAGAGCTTGGCTTGGACGCTATGCAGGAATGGTATCTGAGCGCGAGACTTGCCCATCACTATGAATCACCGCTCTTCATAAAATCCGTTTCGCGGCGGCGTGGCGGCGGCCACACTGAATTTCTCGTCTTGACCGGCGGCCTTATACTCGCAGCATAAATTACAATTGTTTGCGCGATCAATTCATCAATAAAGCGGTTCGCCAGACGAAGCGCCGCACACATCTCCAAGGCATCTTCGCGTGTCTCGCCGCCGCTTTCGTGACATAAAAAGTCGCTGAACACGTTGCGAAACACAGTCAACTCGCGTGCCGTTTCGTCGAGCAGCACGCCTTGATGAAAGCGTACCTGAGCGTAGGAGCGCAGGCGGCGCGCCGTTTCGATCATTTCGCCATTGCTCGCGTCGCTGTCGAGCAGGCGACCCAGATCATCCAGAAAATCCGGCAGGAAGTTAATAAGTTGTTCATAGGAGAGCGTCAAACGTAAATCCGTTCGCCTGTCCCGGTAGATTTCATCGGCAAACGAACGAATTATCGGCTCCTCATGTTTTCTGATAAGAGATGCGAAATGATCTGGCATGGTGACAGGCATTTCTTTCCGGCTTAAGTTCTCGGCAGAAGGCGACTCAAAAGCCCTTCCAGTTGGTCAAAGTCAATCGGCTTTGTGACGTAATCGTTGCATCCTGCGGCAAGCGCGTCAGCATGAAAATCCGCCGTGTCATGCGCGGAGACGGCCACAATAGGCACGTTCCGCAGTTCGTCGAACTGGCGTATGCGGCGCGTCGCAGCCAAGCCATCTAAAAGCGGCAGACTCAAATCCATCAGGATTAGGTTCGGCTGCTCGCGCCGTGCGATTTCCACCGCCTCCTCGCCGTTGATTGCTTCAACCACTTGATAGCCGCTCATTTCCAGCAAGCGCCGCATCATAAAGCGATTATCCTCAAAATCTTCGACCAGCATAACTTTCTGATTGGTATTATTGCTCATTGCCCATCCTCTCCTTGGCGCGCTGTCGTGCTTTTAAGCGTTCTAGGATTTCATTAGCGCTTGATTGAATCAGCGCATGGCTAGCATACGGTAATCTTTTTTGCTAATATATCGCATCGAAACGCAACACTAATTTTTGTTTTCTTTGGGCTTAATTCATACACGCCATTTGGTTTTCGTCGTTAAGGGCGTCGGCCTGTGCGCTCCGGCGGCAAGGCTTACAAGTAGATGAAGCAATTAACATCGGACTTACAGGATGCCGAAACCCTCCAGACGCTCGGCCGCGCGTCCGTGCAAATCGTCCACGACCTGAAGAATCAGTTAAACGGTCTCAAACTCTATGCCACGTTTTTGCGTAAACGCATGGAGAAGAGCGAACGCCCGGCGGATGAGCAGGAGACTATCGGTAAATTGATTAACGGTCTGGAACGCGCTGCGACGGACATGACTGTGCTCGTCCGCTATGGCCGTCCTATTGAACTGCGCCGTCAGCCGCACACGAATCTTGTCAAAATTATGAACACTGTTTTGACCGCAGAGGAGCCGGACACAGCCATCAAGTTTGAGCCGGAAACCAGTATTCTTACCGGCGATTTTGACACAGTGGCTCTTGCCGAAGCGCTGCAAACAATCACGGCCAGTGCGTTGAACATGCGATCCATGCAAAGCGTTGATTCCGATTTGCAGGTCGTCGGGTTGCGGCGGGATGAAGGCGCAGGCGTACCGCAGGCCGTCATCGAATGGCGCGGCGTTTCGACGGCCGAGGGCGATCCATTTCATTCCTTTGCCGGAAGCAACGGATTGCGCATGTCACTTGCCGCCAAGATAGTAGAGGCGCATGGTGGCGAGACCGAAACCGATGCAGGCACACTACGCATTCGCCTGCCGCTCACACTGGAGTAAAATCAACAACGCCTATCGCGCGCTTGATTTTCAAGCAATTTAACCCAAGTAATTCTCCCAATCCCGACACAGCAGTTGCTTTTCCGAGGAGCGATATAAGTGGGACACAAAGACGCACGCATTCTTGTGGTTGACGACGAACCGATCATGGCCGATTCACTCAGGCAGAATCTGGTCGAAGAAGGCTATACAGTGGACACCGCCGCCACCGGAGCCGAAGCGATAGAGCTTTTTGATCGCGGCGGACACCAACTCGCCATCTGCGATTTACAGTTACCAGACATGGACGGCCTCGCCATACTGCGTCACATGAAGGATGCGCGCCCTGCGACAGAGGTGATCGTCGTCACGGGTTACGGCACGGTGGCACGCGCCGTCGAAGCAACGAAAGCAGGCGCTTTTTACTTTGTCGAAAAACCTTTCGATTTCGAGCAGATGCACCCGCTCGTCGAAAAGGCTCTGGAGCGCAGGGAGTTAATGGCGGAAACCGAAAGTATGCGGCGGCAGCTTTCGACGCGCGCCGAATACTTCAACATCATCGGCGCTTCCAAGCAGATGCAGATGATTTACGAAACCATCGAATCCGTCGCCAAATCCGACGCCAACGTATTGATCGTCGGCGAAAGCGGCACCGGCAAAGAATTGATTGCCAATGCGATTCACTATAATTCGCTGCGCTCGAAAAAGCCCTTTATCAAAGTCAACTGCGCCGCTCTGCCGAAGGAACTAATCGAAAGCGAACTCTTCGGCCACACGAAAGGCGCTTTCACGGGCGCGCACGCAGACAAAGAAGGACTCGTGCAACATGCGGCAGGCGGCTCGCTTCTATTAGATGAAATTGCCGAGATGCCTGTCGAGTTGCAACCGAAACTTTTGCGCGTGTTGCAGGAGCGAAGCTATCGCAAGGTTGGTTCGGAGAAAACATACGCCGTTGATTTTCGTTTGATCTCTTCAACTAACCGTCCGCCCGCCGACGCGATTCGTGACGGCATGTTGCGCGACGATCTATTTTACAGAATCTCTACAATCACAATTCACGTGCCGCCATTGCGGGAAAGAACCGAAGACATACAGCTTTTGACGGATCATTTCCTGCGCGAGTATGCGCGCAAATACGAGCGCCCGATCACAGGAATTTCGCAGGCCGCGTATCAACGCCTGTTCGCGCACGGGTGGCCGGGCAACGTGCGCGAATTGCAGAACGTAATCGAGCGCGCCGTGCTGCTCGCCAAAGGCAGCAAGATCGAACCGCAGGATTTACCTTTTGAAAACGGCGCATTGCCCGAAGGAACGGCGCAGGCGATGGCGTGGGACGTGCCGCCCAACATGACGCTCGAAGATATCGAGAAACTCGTCATTGAAAAAACGCTGCAACGAACCGGCGGCAACAAACAAGCGGCAGCCAATCTGCTCGGCATCTACCGCCCGCGCCTCTACAGCAAAATCAGAAAATACCACATTGACGTGCCAACGCTCGTCGCGTCTTAGACATGTAAGGGCGGCGAAACGTTTTGCTTCAGTCGCCCTGAGAAATATTCGACGGTGCGTTCGAGACCTTCGCGCAAGGGAATAGTCGGCGTCCAATTCAACAACGTCTGTGCGCGTGTGATGTCCGGCTGGCGCTGTTTGGGATCGTCCTGCGGCAGCGGAAGATATTTGATTTGGGCGTTTGCGCCGCAGATGCGCGCGACTTCTTCGGCCAACTCTTTGATCGTAAACTCTCCCGGATTGCCTAGGTTCACAGGCTCATGCACGCCGTCCACATTCATCAGTTTAATAAGACCCTCAACCAGATCATCAACGTAACAAAAGGATCGCGTCTGCTGCCCTTCACCGTAAATCGTCAAGTCTTCGCCTTTGAGCGCCTGTACGATAAAGTTTGAGACGACGCGCCCATCGTGTTCCAGCATACGCGTGCCGTATGTATTAAAGATGCGCGCGATTCTGATGTCTACGTTATTCTGCCGGTGATAATCCATCATCAATGTTTCAGCAATGCGCTTACCTTCATCGTAACAACTGCGAATGCCAATCGGGTTGACGTTGCCCCAGTAGCTTTCCGGCTGCGGGTGAATTTGCGGATCGCCGTAAACTTCCGAAGTCGAAGCCTGAAGAATACGCGCACGCACGCGTTTAGCCAGACCGAGCATATTAATCATGCCCATCACGTTCGTCTTGACGGTCTTCACAGGATTGTATTGATAATGAACCGGCGAGGCAGGGCACGCCAGATTATAGATTTGATCTACTTCCAAAAGAATGGGTTCGATCACGTCATGGCGCAGAAGTTCAAAGCGATGATTGTCGAGCAAGTGAAAGACATTTTCGCGCCGTCCCGTAAAGAAATTATCGAGACAGATTACATCATGCTCGTCGCGCAAAAGCCTTTCGCATAGATGCGAGCCGATAAAGCCCGCGCCGCCCGTCACCAATATTCTCATATGTTTTCTTTACCCTCTGCCGCACGGTTGCTGCCTTGCGAAGACTCTTTTTGTTCGAGCGCGCGCAAGTCCGCGTCAACCATCATGCGAACCAATTCGCGAAAGGTTGTGCGCGGCTGCCAGCCCAACACGCGGCGCGCTTTCGTCGCATCACCGACGACGATGTCTGCCTCTGCCGGACGCAGGTATTTTTTGTCTATGACGACGTGGCTTTGCCAGTTCAGGTTAAGATAGCCAAATGCCTCGTCCAGAAATTCTCTGACCGAATGGGCTTCGCCTGTCGCAATCACGTAGTCGTCCGGTTGCGTTTGCTGCAACATTAACCAGACGGCTTCCATGTAATCACGTGCGTAGCCCCAATCGCGGCGCGCGTCGAGATTGCCAAGCGTTAACGTATCCTGCAAACCGAGCTTGATGCGCGCCGCCGCGAGCGTAATCTTGCGCGTCACAAAATTTTCGCTACGGCGCGGCGATTCGTGATTAAAGAGGATGCCGTTGACTGCGTAGAGTCCGTAAGCTTCGCGGTAATTAATCGTTATCCAATGGGCAAACAATTTCGCAACGGCGTAAGGAGAGCGCGGATGAAACGCTGTCGCTTCGTTGTGCGGCACGCTTTCAACTGCGCCGAATTGTTCGGAGCTAGAGGCTTGATAAAGTTTTATCCGAATGCCCGTTTCGCGGATCGCTTCGAGAAGCCGCAGCGCGCCGAAAGCGTTGACATCGACGGTTTGCTCCGGCGTCTCGAAGCTAACGCGCACGTGGCTCTGGCTCGCCAGATTATAAACTTCATCAGGCTTTACCTCGCGCACAATTCGACGCAGCGAAGTGCCGTCATTCATATCGCCGTATAGCAGATGCACGCGCGCAGCCTGCGACAATGCCGGATCGCCATCGTTAATTGATGCCGCGCTCTGGGTCAAATGATCGATGCGGCTACGGCTTAGCGAACTCGAACGCCGCACAAGGCCAAACACTTCGTAGCCTTTTTCAAGTAGAAGCTCTGCAAGATACGAACCATCCTGCCCTGTGATGCCTGTGATGAGCGCCCGTTTAGTCATCTCGAAGTGAAGTTAAAAACTTAAACGCGCTGCGGAAGATGCGGTGCAGCAAGTGACGCAAAATCGTTTGCGGGCAAGTCTCCGCTCAATCTTTTCGCAAAACCGAACATATTTCTCGACGTGTCCATAACTTTACTTTATTGATTCGCACGCAAAATTCTTTGCCTCACGTGCTCCACCTTAGTCTAACTGATAAGTTGCCACGCTCGTCGGCGTCTCGAAACAGCGAACCTTATAGACTTGCACGCGCTCGTCCCCGACGCGCGACGCGATATGTTCGAGTATGTAGCGCGCGAGGTTTTCCGCCGAAGGATTCAACGCTTCGTCGAACGGCGGCAGTTCGTTGATGTTGCGGTGATCCAGATATTGCACTATTTCATTTGCTGCCGTTTTCAAGTCGCCGAAATCAACAAGCAATCCGATGCTATCAAGCTCGCGCCCGCGCGCGTAGATTTCAATTTTGTAATTGTGCCCGTGCAGATTCTCGCACTTTCCCTTGTAGCCACGCAGTTGGTGCGCGCTCGAAAAATGGCGTTCGATCATCACTTCAAATTGTCCGGCCATAACTATTCAACTATCCTGTAAAGGCTTCTTCGTTTATTTCAAACACACGCGCCACGTCTTCGATGTTAGATGTAATACGACATGGCGGCAAACTCGTCAGAAACATTCGCCCGTAAGCTTTTGTCGTAAGGCGCGGGTCAAGCACGGCGAGCACGCCCCTGTCCGTCGCGCTGCGAATCAAACGCCCCAAGCCCTGTTTCAAACTGATGATCGCCTGCGGCACGCTGTACTCGTAAAAACTTGAGCCGCCGTTGTCATCTATAAAGCGCTGGCGCGCAGCCACCACCGGATCAGAGGGTACGGCGAACGGTAGCTTATCAATAATCACGCACGACAATTGTTCACCGCGCACGTCTATGCCCTGCCAGAAACTTGATGTCGCAAACAGCACGGCGTGCGGCGTTGCGCGAAATCTTTCCAATAGTCCTGCCTTCGACGCGCTGCCCTGTACAAAGCATGGATAATCAACTTCCTTCGAGACTCTTTCATACAACGCATTCATGCCTGCGAAACTTGTCGATAGCACGAAAGCGCGCCCCTCCGTCGCGTGCAAAATTTTAACGACTTCGGCGGCGGCGGCATCTGCCCATTGCGGCGCGCGTGGGTCTGGCATACGCATCGGTAAATACAGCACCGCTTGATTTTCGTAATCGTAGCCCGAAGCGGCGACAAGCGAATCCGCCTCCGGCAAGCCGAGACGCTCGCGCACAAAATCAAATTTGCCCGCGCTCGCCAGCGTCGCCGACGTCAACACGACCGTCTCGACGCGGTCAAAAAGTTTATCCTGCAAAAGTCCAGACACGTCAATCGGCGATGCACGTAGGAAAGCGCCACGCCCGCGCCGCTCTAACCAGTAAACAAATTGCTTCTCATCGCCCGCGACGATGAACTGCAAATCGAAGCGCAACTGCCGCACGCGCCGTGTCAGATTTTCAATTTCCGGTGATTGCTCTTTGAGCGCATCAAGTGTTGTTTCCATTCTATCAAGCGCGCCATCCAATCCCAGATAAGCATCACCGAGCGCCGTCGCTTCAATCTCGCCGTTCGTTTTCTTGCGCGCGAAGGTTCCCGGCAAAATCGGAAAGCGTCCTTCTTCGCCGCGCCCGTCCCGGAAACCCATCCAGAACGCATCACTGAAACGCGCGACGCGCCCGCCGATTTTCGTCAATTCACGATTCGCATCAACGTTCGTGATTGCAAGCGTCTGTAGATCGCGCAGCAAATCTTCAACTTGATAGTTGGAAACCTGCGCGCCGAAATATTCCGCCGCGACATCTTCGATCAAATGTGCCTCGTCGAAAATAACCGCAGAGTAATCCGGCAACACCTGCCCGTACTCGCTATTGCGCAGCGCTAAGTCAGCGAAGAATAGATGATGATTGACGATCACAATGTCTGCATCAAGCGCGCGTTGCCGCATACGCGTGATAAAGCACGGATCAAAGTCCGGGCATTTCTGCCCTGTGCAAATCTCCGAGCGCGCGTCTATGTGCCGCCAGAACGGAAGACGCTCCGGCAATCCGATCAATTCCGCGCGATCACCCGTCTGCGATTCACGCGTCCATTGCCGCACCTCATCGAAGTAATCAAGTTCATCGAGGCCTTCGAGTACGGGCGAAGTCTCTGCGCGCTTGATGCGTTGCAGGCAAGCATAATTGCTGCGCCCCTTCATGTAGGCAGCGGTGAATTTGCGTGGCAGCACGTTTTGGAGAAATGGCACGTCCTTCTCCATTAACTGTTCCTGCAAATTCTTCGTGCCCGTAGAAATAATGACGCGCCCGCCATTCGATACTGCCGCCGCAATCGCCGGAACAAGATACGCGAGCGTCTTCCCCGTGCCTGTGCCCGCTTCGACAATCAAATGGCGCTTCTCCGCAAACGCGCGCAGCACCGCCTCGGCCATCTCAATCTGGCCGGGACGATATTCATAATCAGGATGCGCCCGCGCAATCAATCCGCTGCGCCCAAAAATTTCTTCCATATTTATTCAAACAAATCGTCAACCGGCATAGACCAATCCGGCACGGCTGGCTCTGCACAGGCTTTGTCGCCGCGACGATAAACAATCGGCGTGTCTGGATTGCTCTTGCGGTAGACGCGTACCACTTCGTCGCTCAATAAATCCACGTCCCAGACGACGAGCGTTCCGGCGGCAAAGTAATCGGCGCGTTTAGCCGCCATCTGTTTTTCGGCTTTCGCGCCATAATCATTTTCGCTTCTGACCTCAACGGCAAAGGCGGGCGCGCCATCGAAGAACTTCATGCCCGCCGGTTTGCCTGTGTGAAAAGCTGCGTCTGGACTGAACGATTGACGGCGCGGCAAGTTAACGCGAAACGCGGCATTGTCCGACACGGCGCGTCCCGTTCCAATCCGTCGTGCGTGTTCACGCAGGCTCACCGTGATTTCAAGGGCAGCATAGTTCGGCGCGTCTCCGGTCGGCGACATGTGTATTATCTCTCCGTTCACAAGCTCCGCTTTGCCATCCACGAGATACAAGTCTTCAATCGTTGCGTGCGTCTTGGTGCTCATCGCGTACCTCCTTACGTTAATACTACCTGACCGCACGATCTTTAATCTGCTCCCATCGCTTCTTGTTGCGGCGCTTGCTTCAAGCGTTTTGAGTAGAGCGGGAAGCGTGCGGTGATTTCGCTGACGGATTGTCTGACTGTGCGGCGCACGTCTTCGGATTCCGGTTCGTGCAGCACGCTACTGATGAGGCGCGCGATCTGGCTCATCTCCGCTTCGCCCATGCCGCGTGTGGTGAGCGCGGGCGTTCCCAAACGTATGCCGGAAGTAACGAAGGGCGAGTTGGCGTCGAAGGGAATGGTGTTTTTGTTGACGGTAATGCCCGCCGCTTCGAGAGCTTTTTCGGCGACTTTTCCGGTGATGCCAAGGCCATCGTTGAAAACATCAACGAGCACAAGATGATTGTCTGTGCCGCCGCTGATAAGTCGAAATCCTTGCGCTTGCAGTTCAGTGGCGAGCGCTTGCGCGTTGCGCAGAATGTTTCGTTGATATTCTTTGAAGTCATCGCGCAGGGCTTCGCCGAAAGCGACGGCTTTGGCGGCGATGATATGTACGAGCGGGCCGCCCTGCACGCCGGGGAAAAGTCTTTTGTCTATATCTTTGGCGTATTGTTCGCGGCACAGAATCAAGCCTCCGCGCGGGCCACGCAGCGTTTTGTGCGTCGTTGTCGTGACGTAATCGGCGAATGGCACGGGTGACGGATGAAGGCCTGCGGCGACGAGTCCGGCGATGTGCGCGATGTCCGCGAAGAGTTTAGCATTGACGCTTTTGGCAATCTCGCCGAGCCGCTCGAAGTTGATAATGCGCGGGTAAGCGCTTGCTCCGCAAATGATAAGCTTCGGTTTGTGTTCGACGGCTAAACGTTCAAGTTCGTCGTAGTCAATTTGTTCTGTATCGCGGGAAACACCATAGTCTGCGACTTTGTAACTAAGGCCGGAGAAATTGAGCGGGTGACCGTGCGTGAGATGTCCGCCATGCGAAAGATTCATGCCGAGAATTTGGTCGCCGTAATTTATCGCGGCGAGATAAACTGCCATGTTCGCCTGCGCGCCGCTGTGCGGTTGGACGTTGGCATGATCCGCGCCGAAGATTTGTTTGGCGCGATCAATTGCCGCTTGTTCCGCGACATCTGCGAATTCGCAACCGCCGTAGTAGCGTTTGCCCGGATAGCCTTCGGCGTACTTGTTTGTGAAGACCGAACCCATTGCTTCGAGGATGGCTTCGCTGACGAAATTTTCCGAGGCGATCAGTTCGAGGCCGCCCGCCTGTCGCGCGACTTCATTATCAATTGCGCCCGCGATCAATGGATCAACTTCGGCAAGCGGCGAATTAAAGTTATGACTCATCTGTGAGTTCCTTCCAAGCAATGCGCTTTCGGTGTGCGCTGACGTTTGATGTCACGCACATGATTGCGCAACATCATTTCATTGAAAACTACTTTCGTGTGGAGCGTTGAAGTTTGGCGAGCACCCATGCGCCGAACACGACGGCGACTTTCTTCGCGCTCAAGCCATGATCGTCAACGCCACGGTTCATTGATTGTCCGGCATGAACGGGCGTCGGGCGGGCAGGCGATTTCGTTGGCGCTTTGTCTGCTTCGCTATCCCTTTTATTAATCGCTACGCGCGCCGCTCCTTTGTCGTTCGGCTGCTTCTCGCCCTTTTCTTTGGCGTCGGATGCGCCAGTTTTTGCCATCACGCTCTCGATTTCAGAATTGACTTCGCCACCGACGAGAATCGCCGCGCCCGTCAAATATAACCAAAGCATTAATACGATAACTGCGCCGAGCGCGCCGTAGGTCTTGCTGTACGAATCGAAGAAGTGCAGGTAAAGACGAAAGCCTAATGAAACGAGCAGCCAGAGCGCGACGCCGATCACCGTGCCGGGCGTCACATAAGTCCACTTTTGATTCTTCACGTCCGGCGCAAAATAATAAAGAAGCGCGAAGGCCAGCAATACGAACGCGAGTACAACCGGCCACTGCAAGATTTTCCAAGCGGTTGTGAACACGTCGCCGAGACCGAAATGCGCCGCGACGCTTTCCGCGATCTTACCGCCGTACAGCACCAGCACCAGCGCCGTAATAATCAACAACGCGAGCGCAATCGTTAGCAGCACGGCGGTCAAGCGCGTCTTCCACCAAGGACGCGTTTCCTTTACATCATAAGCGGCATTGAGCGATTCGCTGATCGCGCCCATTCCATTCGAGGCTGCCCACAAAGCTGCGAGAATACCGAAAGAGATTTTGCCGCCGCCGCTTCCTTCGCTGACATCGCGCATCGTCGAACTAACAAGTTCGGCGGACGAGGCGGGTAACACCTGTCCCAGATAATTAAAGAGACTATGACGCAACCCCGTTCCCGATCCAAGGAAGATACCGATGACGGAAGTTAAAAAAAGCAATAACGGAAAGAGCGCGAGCAGGAAATAGTAAGCGAGTTGCGCGGCGCGGCCAAAGACATCATCTTTATTAATTTCCGCCCAGACGCGCGTGCCTAAATCTTTCCATGTTAGTCCGCCGAGTTTCCACATTGATTCTGCTGCAGCCATGTTCGTCTCCTTGTTCTTCGCGGGCGCAAGTTCGATGAATCATTTGACCATTGTGCCCGTGCGACTCCAGCGCGTGTTGCGCAAAAAGTCGAGGAGGAAATTGCCGCTCGTCGGCGCGCTCTTATCATAAGACCAGTAAACGAACATCGCGCGCCCGATGATTAAATCGCGCGGCACGAAACCCCAGAAACGGCTGTCGTCGCTGTTGTCACGATTATCGCCCATCACGAAATAGTTGCCCGCCGGGACGGTCAACGTGCGCCCGCGTCCCTCCTTCTCGAAGGTTGTGTATGATTGCTCGAAAGCGGAGTGAGGCCCGGAGCCGTAGTAAACATTATAGGCTTTATCGGACGACGCGGGCGGAACGGTGATGATCTTAAGCGGCGCATTGTGACAGGGATCGTCCCCAAGCGCGCCGGGACACGCGTCACTGGCGACAATGAGACGCTCGCTCAAAGGTTGATTGTTAACGATAACGCGCTCGCCATTGATTTCAATGCGGTCGCCGGGAAGCCCGATCACGCGTTTGACGAAATTTGTAGTGTAGGGTGGCGACGGCGGGTCTCTTTCATAGTCGCTTCTGGGATTGTATTTGTTACCCGGATATTTGAAAACAATGATGTCACCGCGCCGTATTTCGCGTTGCGGCAAAAAGGGCAGAGTCGGGCCGGGCGCGAAAATAAATTTATTGACGAGCAGATGATCGCCGATCAGAATCGTGTTCAGCATTGACCCTGTCGGCACAACGACGGCCTGCACGATGAACGCCATACCGAAGAGCGCCATGATGACCGTCACCACAGCCGACTCGAAATACTCTCGCCAGATTGTTTTCGGCGGCCCCGCCGGTTGTTCTGCGACGGATAAAGGCGGGTTCTTCTCAACTATTTCGGTGGCGGCGACGCGCGCCGTTGCCCGTCTCGCGGCAGTCGCAGGCATCTCGGCAACTCCCGTGTTCGTGTGATCGTCATTCATAGAAATCATCCTAGATAAGGACTCTGCTGGTGGTCAAGCCGCCCGTCGGCAGGCCGCGTTGGAAATATCCTGACGTCTATCAACTGTTTCTCCGGCGCTTACGTTACGTGCGCGTTCAGGTTTTCGAGAGCGCGTCGTGCGGCAGTTGTCTCTGCCGCTTTAATGCTGCGTCCCTTGCCCTGCTCACTTCCGCCTTCCCAACTGACTTCGACATGAAAGGTACGGCGGTGCGGCGGCCCGCTTGTTTCCGTTACGGCATACTGCGGCGCGACTCCACACTCGGCTTGCAAACGTTCCTGTAACATGGTTTTGTAATCGGCGGCGGCGGCGGCTTCCGGGTCAACTGCTTTCAACTCGTTTTCTAACGCATGGCGCACGAAAGCAGTCGCTGCATCTATTCCACCGTCAAGAAAAATCGCGGCGAGGATGGCTTCAAAAACATCTGCGAGGAGCGCGCATTTGCGACGGCCGCCGGTCTTTTCTTCGCCGCGCCCGACACGCAGAAAACCGCCGAACGTTAATTGCTCGGCGGCTTTGGAGAGCGTCGTCGTGCTGACAAGGCTGTGCTTCATGCGCGAGAGTTCGCCTTCGGTAACTTCCGGGTAACTCTCGAAAAGATAATCGGCGACAATCAATCCAAGCACGGAATCGCCAAGAAATTCAAAAGCTTCGTTGTGCAAACGGCGCGCCGCTTCTTCTTCGCCGGGCGCAACCTGTTCATGTGCCCAAGAGCGATGCGTGACGGCGCGTTGAAGCAAATCTGGATCGCGGAAATTGTAATTGATGATCTGTTGTAGCGCAGCAAAGTCAGGTGCAACGAGTTTAGCCTTTTTCACGATGCGAATTGTAACAAAAGGCCGTGTGCTGCGTCGAAACAAATTAGACGCAGCACACGGCTTTCTTGTTCTTTGGCGCGAGCCGTTGATTGATCTTACGGACGCTTGGTAGTAGTGGTGGTCGTTTTAGATTTCGTGGTCGCCGGAGTGGTCGCCGTGCGACTCACCGGGCGCGTCGAACTCGCCGGAGCAACGGCGCGCGTGCTCTGCGTAGTCGAGGTGGTTGTCGTCTGCGTTGTCGTCGCCGCAGTTCCGTTAATTGTGGTCTTCATCGCGCCATTGTCAACGGCACCGGCGCTAGTGACAGCAGATGGTTGCTCGGTAGACGAAGTTGTTGTCGGAGCGGTGGTAATTGATTGACCGGGCATCGGCAACGGCTTGCTGGTCACAGAGGCGATCAATTGATCAAGACCTGTGACGGCGTTATCGTGACGGAATTTGTAGAAATCCGTCAATTGCTTTGTCCACTCTGTTTTCTTCGCGGCGTATTTTTGATCTGTGCCGCTGTAAGCGACGGCGCGCGCGTAGGCGTCTATGATGCGGTCAACGACATCATTTATTTTGGCGGTTGCGGCTTTGCCTTCAGGCGTCGCGCGCTTTTCTTCGGTGTCATAACCCTTCGCGTAATCCGCCGCGAGTTTCGTATATTCGGTAGACTGATAGGCGAGGGCGAGGCGCTCGTAAAGCTGCGGGTCTTTCTTCGCATAGCCTTCAAACTGCGCTGCTTTAATAAAGTAACCGGCGGCCTCCGGCGATGTTGTGTTCAACGCGAACGTGCCGAGCGCATAATTGAGCCAGCCGAGCGTTTCATTCTTTACCGTGAAAGCTTCACCTTCGACCGGAACTTTGCCCGCTTCAATTAATTGAATAGCCTGTTTTGCGTAGCTGGCGGTTTCCGCATCGGAGGTATTCTTGCCTGTGAAAGAAAGTCGCCAGCCAGCATACGCGGCACTCAAGAGCGTGCGTAGATCGTTCGGATTTGTACCGAGATACTGTTTGCTCGCGGCGTAAGCCTCCGCAAATTTTTGAGCTTTAATGAACTGGTCAATATTCGTATAGGTGTCAACGACCGCCTTCGTTTTCTGATCGTCTTCGTAAGCGGCGACCCATTTCTTGACGTACTGCGCCTGCGGGCTGTTATCGCCCGAATACTTTTGCAAGTAGTCTTTGCCCGCTTGATATGCGCCGGGCTTGTCCGTCTTAATCTTACTGGTAAAAGCCACGTAAGCGTCACGCTTGGCATCTTCTTCGCCTTGCGCGCCGGTTGCGGTGGCAGTCTGCGGATCGGCAGTTTGGGCAAACGTTCCGTGGGCGAGCACGGCGACCATCATTGCGGTCAACGTAATTAATTTAATTGTCTTCTTCATTTGTTTTATATCCTCCGAGCGATGGTTCGGCTTCTGAGATTCCAGTCAACTCACTGGGGGCTTGTGTACGTTCTATCATTTGTTAAGCGCCGCACATTGCTTTACTAAGATGCGCGCGCGGAAAAAGCGGTTGCTGCTTTTGGTAAACGTATACTACCAATGCACGAACGGGCGAGCCGCAAACGGGCATTGATGTCTAAGTGAAATTTTAATCGCGATTCGTGTGTAATCCTGCAACAATGTCTGTATCGTGTCAAGCTTAATCGTCGGCAAAACCCGCTTCGCAACAAAGATACAATATTCGCTTCTTTCGTTTCTCTTAAAATAAAATCCCCGCCGGAAGCGTGGAAGAAAGATACGCATGTCCGGCGGAGATCGGTTTGTCTATGCTAAGGCAGTGCGAAAGAATTTAAGGCTCATTGCTCAAGACGCGGCGCGGCCTGTTGTCCGATTGCGGCGCAGTAGACTTCGTGCGCGGCACGGCAGGTTGGACGACTATTTCAGATGGCCTGTTTGCGACCGGCATCTTCGTGACGGGCATTGTCACGCTCTTAACGCTGCTGCGTGCGTTGCCCGTCATGCTATCGGTAGTCACAATGCCTGTGGCAGATTCTGCGTCCGCTTCGCCTTCTTCATCCGTGAGCGCGGCGGCGGCTCGCGGATCAATTTTCGGGCGCGGCGCGAGTGTGTCGGGCGTCGTCGCGACCTTCAACGCGCCGCCCATTGTGCCAAAGCGATATTCGAGAGCGCGATAAATCCTTCCGGCGACGGCAACGGGAAAATGCGCGCGTCCGTCGGAACCGCGCGACACAACGACGACGGCGAGACGCGGGTCTGTGACCGGCGCATACGAAGTGAAGAGTCCGACCCAGTTGCCGTCTTCGATACAGGTGCCTGTTTTTCCGGCAATGGTTTCAGTCGGGCTATAAGCGAATTTCGCTGTGCCGTAATTAACCGCGCCGATCATACCGGGAACCATGCGGCGCAAATTTTCAACAGGGATGCTGACGTTGCGACGCACTTCCGTTTTGAACTGCGTGGTTTCTTGCGGCGTGCGCGGCAAGTGCGGCGTCACGAGATTACCACCGTTGGCGATCACGGAAACGAGCGCGCCGAGTTGCACGGGCGTTACTTCAAAATCGTCGCCGTGCGAAGACATGTGATTAACAGCGTAGCCCGATTTGTACATAGGCACGCGCCCCGTATATTCGTTCGCGTGATTAATGCCTGTGCGTTCGCCCAGACCGAGTTGGCGCGCATAAGAAACCATGCGGTCAAAGCCGACGCGCCCGCCGACGTTCTGGAAATAACCGTTGTTGGAAAAAGCGAGCGAGTCCGTCAGATCGAGACGGTAACTTGAAACGCCGATTGTCTGCTCCGGGCCGATGACGTTTTCGCTCAAACCTGCGAGACCCGTCACGAGTTTGATTGTCGAGCACGGTTTGAAGCCGCGTCGCAAAGCCCAATCCTGATTAACGATTGTGTAGATGCGCCCGGACTTTGGATCCATCACGACAACCGAACCGGCGCGGCCACCGAGTGCCGCGACAGCCGCACGACGCACTTCCAAGTCTTCGCCTGTCGAATCGTCTTTGAGAATATTGGCGGCAGTTTCAGAACGCCACGCTTGATCGGCGGCGCGCTGGCGTGCAATCGCGGCGAGGCGCGCAAGTTCTGCGCGACGCGCGGCTTCAGCACGCCGCGCGGCCTCTTCACGTTCGCGCCGTCGCTCTTCGGCGATGCGCCGCGCTTCCGCCAGACGGTCACGACGCGACACAGCGCGGCGTCCGCCCCTGCGGTCACTTGCTTCCGCTCTGGCCGCTGCACGCGATCCTCTGCTTACTTTGCTTGCTTTAACAATCACGGGCGCTGCTCTACGCGATTGTTTTGGTTTGGCTGCAGCACTCGAAGAGGCGCAGGGCAACATCAGGAAAAGCACGAAGGCGAGTGCCATGCGCTGTACAAATAAGGGATTGCGTGATGTAGACTTCATTAAAAACCTCGCTCTTGAGAATTGGGGCGGAAAGACACAGCTTCAGGAGATGCGGCGGCTGTGACGAATGATTTGCGTTGACGGTTTGAATTGATTTGCGAGTTGCGCGGCGACACAGTGCGCGACGCGCAAAGCAGCGGCATCGTGGCAGTGAGTTGATGTGAATTGTCTTGCATCCGCAAAATGCTTTTCAAGCGTCTCCTGAATTTTTAATCTAACATTTTCAGTTGCGGCGGGTGTGGAGAGTTCCACTCGTGCGGTCTCCGGGGAAGTTGCTTTGAAGACCACAGCAACTATAACATCTACGGTAGTGATGCGGCAACAAATAATTAACGAAGAGTTCACGCGCCACGTAAACGACGAACTGTTTTTCGCTGCGCCTGCGTGTCGCCGACGGGCTTCTCCGGCATATTCTTTTTCCAGATGAATGCATTCGACTTAATTTACAGCTTTCGCGTGCGGCTGCTGCTCGTTCTGGCAACGCTGCTTGTCGCGACGCTCGGCGTGCAGTATTACCTTAACCTTCGTGCTGTACAAACAAATGCGCGAGTGCTCGCGGAGCAGCAGGATGCGCTCATGGCCGGAGTCGCGCTGGGCGTGAAAAGCATTACAACTCTTGATTATTTGACCGAATTGCGCGAACGCGCTAATCAGCCACTTCTTGATAGGCAGGCGGGGCGCATTGCCAATATTTTAATCGTCAATAATAAGAGACAGGTGGTTGATAGTCTCGATACGGATTATAATCCGGTCAAAGGAGATGAGGGGAAGCTTGAGTATAAACAGCTAAAAGATGTTCCTCTGCCCCCGCTCATCAACGCTGTAAAATTAGAGGGCGACAACACGCAGTTGCCTCAAGCGACGACATCTATCACGCCATCAAGAGGCGCAGAGCCGCGCGCATTTTTCTTTCCAATTGACGTACAGCAGAACGATGGCGGTCAGGCGCGATGGTATGTGATCGTAGTGTTAGGATCAACAAATGCGCCAAACGGTGTATTGAGTGTACAGGCCGCGCGCCCTTTGCTCTACACGCTCGCTGTGTTGCTTGTCGCGACGCTCTTCGCGGGATTTCTTGTCTGGCGTTTTACAAAACCGATCAAAGATTTGGCGGATGCGGCGCGGCGTGTCGCGGCTGGTGATTTTAATTTTCGCGTGCCTGCCGCAGATCGCCGCGACGAGATGGGCGCGCTCGCCGCACGTTTTAACGAAATGATCGCCGGACTTGGGCGCACGCGCTTACTCGAAGCGCGTCTGAATCAGGCCGAACGCTCGGCGGTCGTCGGGCGGCTCGCTTCGGCCATCGCGCATGAGATTAGAAATCCGCTTAACTACATCAATCTCACGCTCGATCATCTGCGCACAGCCTTTGCTCCCGCAGACGAACAGAAACGCCAAACCTTTGATCGTCTGGCCGCGCAACTGAAAACCGAAGTGGCGCGCATCAACACTCGTATCAACGAATTTCTGAATTACACGCGCCCGCCAAAGCTGGATATGCAAACGCTTGATCTGCGCCTCGTCGCCGAAGACGCCTTGCGCATGGTCGAAGTAAAAGCGGCGGAGAGCAATATTAAAATGAGCGTGGAAACCGAAGGCGCGGTGCCGCAGGTTCTGGGCGATGCGGAATCCCTGCGCTCCGTCTTCACTAATCTTGTGATTAACGGCTTGCAGGCGATTGACGGCGAAGGTGGTAGTCTCTCGATCAAACTTTCTCCAGACGACACAGGCAAACGCGCTCGCATCGCCATTACGGATACGGGACGCGGCATTGCGTCAGAACATATCTCGCAGGTTTTCGAGCCGTATTTCTCCACCAAAGAAACCGGCACGGGACTCGGCCTCGCCATCGTCAAAAAGGCCGTTACGGATCACGGCGGCACAATCGCCGTTTCATCTAAGCCGGATCACGGCACAACGTTTACAATCACGCTTCCCGCTTCAAAAGAGATGTCGAATTCGAGTGGTTAAATGCTAGTCTATAAGTATGTCGGCATGTAGCATCTAATTATTTGGTGTTGAGGATATTAAAAACTGATATGGCACGCAAAAGCATACTCGTAGTGGACGACGAAAAATCGCAGCGCGAAATTCTTGAAATGATTTTGTCCGGCGAAGGCTACAACGTGACGACCGCTTCATCCGGCGAAGCCGCTTTGAAGTTTGCGCACGAACGCCGCTTCGATCTCGTGCTCACCGATCTGAAGATGACCGGCATGGACGGCATAGAGCTTTTGCAGCAATTGCTCGCCTACGATTCGTCCATCATCGTCATACTCTTAACCGCACACGGCTCCATTGATTCCGCGAAAGAAGCGCTGCGGCGCGGTGCGTTCGATTATTTGCAGAAGCCTTATGATCGTGACACGTTGCTTGAAACTGTGGGACGCGCTCTCTTGCGCCTTGACGCGCTCGACATGGAAATCATCTCCGCTTCGGCGGAAATGGAAGCCGTCAAAAAGATGGTTCTCAAAGTCGCGCGCTCTAGCTCAACCGTACTGATACGTGGCGAAAGCGGCACCGGCAAAGAATTGATCGCACGCGCCATTCACAACCAAAGTCCGCGCAACGCAGAAATGTTTCAGGCCGTCAACTGCGCTGCAATCAACGAGAATTTGTTGGAGTCGGAACTCTTCGGCCACGAGAAGGGCGCGTTCACCGGCGCGCACGCCGAAAAGAAAGGTCTCTTTGAAGTCGCGGATCGTGGCACGCTCTTCCTGGATGAAATCGGCGAATTAGATATCACGATGCAAGCGAAACTTTTGCGCGCCCTTCAGGAACGCGAGATACGCAGAGTCGGCGGCACAAAGGCGATCAAAATAGACGTGCGCGTTGTCGCCGCGACGAATCGTGATTTGCGTGCGATGGTTGCCGACGGGCGTTTCCGCGATGATCTTTACTATCGCCTCAACGTGCTTTCGATTGATGTTCCATCCTTGCGCGAGCGCCGCGACGACGTTCCCGTTCTGATCGATTTCTTTTTGAAGAAGCACACGCGCAATACTTCACGTCTCGTGCGCGGTCTGATGCCCGACGCGCGCCGTATGCTGACCGGCTACGGCTGGCCCGGCAACGTGCGGCAGTTAGAGTCTGCCATCGAACGCGCGATTCTTTTATGTGAAGGCGACCTCATTGCTATCGAAGACTTGCCACTTGAAGTCCGTCAGGAATCGCGCCCTGTGTCTGAAAGCGCGTTCAAGCTGCCCGCCGAAGGCATTTCGTTTGAAGATGTCGAACGCGGGCTTATCATGCAGGCGATGGAGCAGACCGATTACAACATCACAAAGTCCGCCAAACTTCTCGGCCTCACCTTTCGCACGCTGCAATACCGCTTGGACAAGTTCGGCATCAAGCGCCCCGACACGGGAAGAAAAGAGGAAGGATGAACTTTATACAGATACTTGGCCTCGCGCTCGGCTCGGCTTGGACATCCGGCATCAATTTGTATGCGACCGTCGCCGTGCTCGGCTTGCTTGAGAGTTATAAGCTGGCGAGTTTGCCCGGTAGCTTACACGTCCTTAGTAATCGGTTCGTGATCGGCATCGCGCTCTTTCTTTACGTTATCGAGTTCGTCGCAGACAAAATTCCGTATGTTGATACGGTGTGGGACGCAGTGCATACGTTCATACGCGTTCCGGCGGGCGCGGCGCTCGCGCTTGCCGCAACGACGCAGATGAATCCGGCGGTGCAAGTCGCCGCGCTGTTGTTGGGCGGCGGCCTCGCTCTTTCAACGCACGGCACGAAAGCCACCGTGCGCGCCGCAGCCAACGCCAGCCCGGAGCCTGTCACGAACTGGATACTCTCGCTTGTCGAAGATGCCTTCGCTATCGGCGCAACTGTTTTCGCGGTGCTTCATCCCATCGGCATACTCGTCGTGATCTTAATTTTCCTGCTGATCCTCGCGTGGGTTTTACCAAAAGTCGTGCGCCGCATACGCCGCATGACCGTAGCCGCGCGCGCTTTCTTCACAGGCCAACCGCTCGCGGAATCCGTGCGTTGACAGATGGCCGAAAGCAAGTTCGCCGACATGCTTAAAGTATCGCGCGGTTTTGATTTTCTCAGCATACAGTCAATGCTTTGCAATTCTTATTTTGACCTCAGTTTCGGAGACTATAGATGCGTTCAACGCTCATCATGCTTAGTCACGCTTGCGCGCTTTCCTTTTTGATATTTGCTGCCGGATGCGCCAAATCTGAAAACGCACCGTCGAATACTGCGGCAAGCAACGCTTCAACAACTCCAACCGTAGCTGCTGCAAACATCTCGCCGCGCACAGCAATTGTGAGTGCGGCGACGAATGCTGTTGACGTAACAGCAGGCGGTTCGGCGGAGGCTTCTGTGCGTTTGATAATTGCCGAAGGTTTTCATATCCACGCTAATCCGCCATCGCTGCCGAACCTTATTCCGACGGAATTGAAAATTGAAGCGAGTGAAACAGATGCTGGCATCACAACGGGCACGCCGGTTTATCCGTCTTCGATCACCAAAAAGTTCGAGTTTTCCGAACAGCCACTGAAAGTTTACGAAGGTGAAGCTATCATCAAACTGCCTGTGCGCGTCGCGGCATCCGCGACAAAAGGCGCGCATCAATTACGCGCCAAGTTGCGCACACAGGCGTGCGATAATCAGGCTTGCTATCCGCCGCGCACCATCGAAACTTTTATTCCTGTGAACGTCAGGTAAAAGCCCTGCCAAGCAAGAAGGCAAAAACTTGCATCTCGCGTGCATGGCGAGGAAAGAAAGATTTTGATGGAACGTGTATGGATCGCCGTCTCAATGCTGTGTTTGATTGCCGCGACATTTTTCTGGCTGTCGCGTGGCAATCTTGATGCGACGTTTGTGGCGGCCGCGCTCGGCGTCGTCGCATGGTTTCTCTCTTTGCGCAAACGGCTTCGCAGCTCAAACATCGAACACGACGAGACGAACTTTGAAAATGAAAGCAATCTAAATCAAGATGAAAATTAAACGTTGCTCGACGCCGTTCATTGCTCTACTCTTGCTCACCATAATTCCTGTTCAAACTTTTGCCGCGAACGAGGATGCGGCTGTGCGCTCGGCGATGGAACGCGCCTTCACGCAACTGCGCGCAGGCGATTACGGGTCGCTCTACGAGGCTCTGCCGGACGCTTCACGCCAGCGTATCTCGCGCGACCGTTTTGCCAATGGCCTTCAACAAGCGCGCGATTCTTATGGCCTTGAACTCAATCGCCTGGATGTCGGCGCAGTGCATGTTGGCCGTGATGTCGCGGTGGTTGACACAGTGATGTACGGGCGCGTCGCGCGGCCAATCGAAGGCGCTGGCAAAGTTGTCGCGCGACAATATCTTGTGCGCGAGGGCGGACAGTGGCGCGTGGCAATCGGCAGTAACGCAGCGATGCGCCCGTTTCTCGCACGCGAACCAAAATTCGCACGCCAATATCCCGCCCGTGAGCCGCGCATCTATTTCGAGCGCAACGGGCGTTGGGTGGACATCGGCTCGCTCAACGCAATCAAGCGGCGCGTCAATTCAAGATAGAGAGTCAGTGCAGAAAAAGCGGCGCGGCGTCTATCATTTCAGCCTAAAGCAAATCGCTAAAAGATAATTGTGTTTGTTCGCTGGCGTCCTGCGTTACCGTGCGGCGTGATCGCGCGTGGTGCGTGTCGTTAAGCGCGTCGCGGACAGATTGCAAATGAAAACGCAGTATGCGCGGAGTGAGGCGTATAGAAGGGATGCGCCCTTTTTGCGCGAGGCGGCGAACGGTCGTTTCGCTCACCTGCAAAACGGCGGCAAGCTGGCGCGCCGTCAAGAACTCATCGCGCGGTGTTGGTTGATCTATCGACACATCATTCATCAATGATGAAACAATCGCGCCCGTTAAATTTCTACTATTTATCAGCTTTAGGTTGCAATGAAAGCGCGAGGCGATAAATTGCTGCGCCGTCAATCTCAATCTCTTTCGCAGCGCTTTCCGCGCCTGTGGCCTTGACCGTCACACGATACTTCGCTTTGTCCGGCGCGAGGCGAAACGCAAACTCGCCGCTCTCGCCCGTGACGCTTTCAGTGAGTTTTTTCGTTGTTCCATCTGCCGCCACGCGCACGAGTTCAACACGCGCGCCGCGCACGCTGCGTCCATTCAGATCAAATACGCTACCGCGCACAAATGCGATTGAACCCGCATCGGTCGAGAGAACCAGACGATCATTGAGCGAGCGCGTTTTCCCTGCGCGCACTTCTATGTTTTCAATCGAACCGACGCTCAAACCCGTGCGGCGAAACGTCAGGCCGTAAGTTCCCGGCGCGAGTCCTTTGATCGTGAAATCGCCTCTACGGTCTGTTTCAACGCGCGTCACTTCGCGTTCACCAAGGCGTGCGATGACGGCGACGCCCGCCGCGCCCGCGCCGCTTTCAACGCGCACTTTGCCTTTGATAGTGCCCGTCTGCTGCGCAACGCACGAAGCGACGAACAGCAGCATCACAAGAAAAGCTTTTGTACATCTATGCACATTCATAAGTTTCGTCTTTGACTTTTTCATCTAATGGTTTTGCCAGACTATTTACCGGGCTATCAGAGCAGCCAATTATACAACGTACATCGCTCTCAAACGAGAGCATCTCATGAATGATGCCGGAACAACGCACGTATGTTGCCTGAATGCCTCTATCTGGCGAAAGAGCGTGCGCGGCTGTATAATTTGCGACAGGCTTTTCGCTGCAATTGGTTTTAGATTTTGCAATCAACGTAAGTCAGGCTCTCCGGCGATAACGTACAGCCTGTTTTCAGTTTTCCTGTAGTATGTTTTCTTTTAGAAATAAACATGTGGCGGCGAGCCGTAAACAGAGCCGCGCGCGGCGAGTTTTGTGGTGCGTCCTTCTGTGCGGCGCGCAGGCTATCTTTACTTCATTAGGCCTCGCCCAAACACGTCAACTACCTGAAGTACCATCCGCGCAACAGCAGCGCCCGCGCCGCGTAAATCCACCGCCCGATCCAACCGCAATTGAGCAACAAATTGAGCCGGATGAAATCCTGCGCATCGACACAGACCTTGCGCTCTTCGATGCGACTGTCACGGATGCGAGCGGGCAAATCGTGCGCAATCTGCGCCGTGAAGATTTCAAGATTTACGAGGATGGTGTTGAGCAGCCTATCTCTTTCTTTAACGTTGAGCAACGCGGAGGCCAACCACGTCCCGTTGCAATCGTCTTCGCGCTCGACGTATCGGGCAGCATGTCGCCGGAGGAACTAGCTCAACTAGGGAGCGCGATGCGTGTCTTCACCACGCGTTTATCAAACAGCGCGTCCGTCTTTGCCGTCGTTACGTTCGGCATGAAAGTCAAAACGCTGCAAACGTTCACAAGCGATTCAGCCAAACTCGAACGCGCCTTTGATCGTCTCGGGCGCGAACCGAACGGGCTTTCAACGCACACTTACGATGCGGTTGACGATGCCGTTCGTGCGCTCGTGAGACACGCGCCGCGCACGCGCGAGCGGCGTTTATTGAAACGCGCGGTCGTCGTCGTCACGGACGGCTTTCCCGTCGGCGACGTTGTTTCGGCGCGCACCGTGATCGAGCGCGCCAACGCCGCCGAGACAAGCGTTTACACAGTGACGCTGCCATCCTTTTCACGCTTGCTTGTTTCAACCGAACGTGCGCCGCTGCCGACGCCTTTGGATGTCAGTGGGCTGGCGGAGAAGACCGGCGGCACAAGCGTCTATGCGACGGATAAAAATTTTGATACGCTTTTTCAAAAGCTCGCGGAAGAAGTCGCGTCCACTTATGTGCTGGCTTTTTACCCACCCGAAGCGAAGCGCCACGACGGACGCTACCACTCGATTCGCATCGAAGCGCCGCTTGGTTTGACTGTTCGCCAGAACCGCACGGGTTATGAGGCCGCGCCGCGCTAAGCTATGTAACGACATGCAGCGAGGCCATAACGCTTGATGAATTTGCCCACTGTTAAAGAAACGAAAGCGGCGCAGTAGAAGTGGCTTCTGAAAACTCTTTGACGGCAAAAGCACTCAGGCTTTTTCGCCGTCTCGACTTTCAAAAGCGCACGATTTCTCTTGCGCCGCTTGCAAAGGTATATCGTTTCTTTTTAGATTTCCTCGTCTTCCTCCTCGTCGAGATTATCTTCCTCGACGATGTCCAATTCGACGGGATCGAGTCCGACGAGTTCGAGTTCGCTTCCACAGTCTTCGCACGTCATCACGTCGCCCTTATCGGCGTCCGTATCGACGTGAACTTCCGCTTCACATTCCGGGCATGTTCCGGTCGGCACGTTGTTTTACCTCCAGCGCTTTCTTAGTCGTTTAAGAGCGGCGCACCCTTTGTTCTTCGGGAGACTTCCGCATTGTTTAAGAGATCGACGCCGACAATCTAACTGCCCGCACAGGATTTTGCAACACCATTTTACGTTATCGCTCAAACGAACGATCAATGCGCTGCGAGCCTTTGCCCGAAGCTCATCGAGCAGCCGTATTGGAAATAGATGCAAGACGCTGGCGCACCTGTACTGCTTCAGAACTGCGCGGATAACGGCGCACAATCTTGCAGGACAATAAGTTTCTACTGCGGTAGGTTCATACGCCGCAAAAGGTCTGCGAAGCGCGAATCGCTGCGGAGAGTCTCGTATGGTGGTTGCCATCTGATATATGCCAAGTTCTGGCTGCGGGCTTGAAAGTCTTTCTCTAACCACTTGAAAGCTTCATCCTTTTCGCCAAGCCCCGCATACACGGCAGCGAGGTGTTGTCCAATCGCTTCCCGCCGGGCGTATTTTCCTTCCAGCTCTTTAATGACGGCAATCGCTTCGTTACGCTTTCCGGTAACGGCATACGCGTAACCCAATTGACTGAGATTTTCGCCCGCTCTGTTGCTTAACTCCACCGCCTTTTCCGATGCCGCGAGTGCTTCAGAATTGCGTCCTTGCTTAAGGTATGCCAGCCCTAGATATTCATAAGTGTCTGCGTAATTCGGGTTGAGTTCGATCATTTTCCGGCTGTATTCGATAGCGGAATTCGGATCATTCTTTAATAGGTAATGTATTATGACGTTGGCGTTGATAACATTCGACAAAGGATCAAGCTCTTGCGCACGCTTAAGCTCCGCCGCCGCCTCATCCTGCCTTCCCATGTCATTAAGAAAAAGATAATACCAATTACGAACCGTCGGGTAATTCGGATTAATTTCAATCGCCCGCTTGTATTCTTTTTCCGCATCCGCCCACTGCCACAAGCCTTCATTGACGAGTCCCAGCGATGCGTGCGCTTCCGCCAACGAATCGTCAATGGCAAGCGCACGCTCCGCATAGGCTTTCGCTTGCGGCAGAGTTTCGCTTGCCGGTGTTCCGGCGTATTCTTCCAGCAGCCCGTAACAATCGGCGAGACCGACGTAAGCCAGCGCGTAATTCGAGTCTTTCTCCGCCGCCGCTCTGAACTGCTCAATCGCCTTCTTCAAATTCTCCGCCGTCCGCCTGTTCCAGTAAAAACGTCCTTTCAGATAAAGCTGGTAGGCTTCCGGGTTCACCGTGTAATTTTTGGCGATTTGCTGTTGCTGCGCTCCCGATAATTTCAATTTCAACTGCCCGGAAACATCGCGCGCGATGCTCTGCTGCACGTCGAGAATCTCCGACGCTTTGCCGTTATATTGATTGCCCCAAAGCTGCGTTCCGTTCGACGCATCAATCAGATCAACCTAAACGCTCAAGCTCTCGCCGCGCTGCAAAACCTTGCCGGTCAAAATCGCGCCGACATTCAATTCTTTGCCGACGGCTTGCGGCTCCGTGTCTTTGCCTTTGTAACGAAACGCGGTGCTGCGTGCCGTTACGCGAAGCGCAGGGATTCTGGTGAAATTGTTAATCAGCGTTTCCGAAATGCCGTCAGATAAAAATTCTGTTTCCTTATCGCCGCTCGCGTTGACGAACGGCAACACGGCAATCGAATCGAACGACGCCGCGCGCTTGGCGAAAAAGGCGAAGTAACTGCCAGCGAGAAGCGCAAAGACGAGCGCCGCCAAAACTCCGAGCGATAGGAATTTATGTTTCCTGACTTCGCCGACAAGATACTCCGCGCTCGAAGTCTGCGCCGCAAGGCTGTGCTGTGTTGAAATTGCCGCAGGCTGAATCAGTGTCGCATTTTCGCTCGCTCGATTCGCGCCGACGTTTGCCGATGTTGTGAAAGGCGGAATCTGCGAGCGTTCGATCTCTTCTGCAAACTCCAACTCGCGCTTCAAGTTTTTGAGGTCGAGCAGAAAGTCTTTGATTGTTTGATAACGCTCGTCCCGATTCTTCTGCAACGCTTTTCTGACGATGCGGTTCAGTTCCGGCGCGGTGTGTTCATCGAGCGGCGCGGGTTCGCGGTGCAATATGACAGCCAGCACGTCTGTCATTGTTTCGCCTGTGAACGGTTGCCGCCCCGTCAGCATTTCATACAACACGACTCCCAGACTCCAAACATCGCTGCGCGCGTCCGTCTCAAGCCCGCGCGCCTGTTCCGGCGACATGTATGCCACCGCTCCCATTACTATTCCGGGTTTGGTATTGATCTGCGCTCGCGTCTCGCCTTCCGTGTCAACGGCTTCGTTTCTCTTCTCTGTGAGCTTCGCCAGACCGAAATCCAGAACTTTGATTAGCCCGTCGTCGCGCAGCATGATGTTTTCCGGCTTGATGTCGCGATGGACGATGTGTGCTTCGTGCGCGGCGTTTAAGGCGGCGGCGATTTGGAGCGCAACATCGAGCGTCTCGCGCAAAGTCAAAGGCTCACGTCCCATACGCTCGCGCAGAGTCTCGCCTTTAATGTATTCAGTGGTGATAAAGTGCGCGCCGTTCGCCTGCCCGATTTCGTGAACCGTTAAAATGTTCGGGTGGTTCAAGGCGGACGCCGCGCACGCTTCCTGCTCGAAACGATGCAGGCGCTCTTTGTCTTTATCGAACGCTTCGGGCAGAATTTTTAAGGCAAGGTGGCGCTTCAGTTTCGTGTCTTGCGCGAGATACACTTCGCCCATTCCGCCCGCCCCGAGCTGTGATTGGATTTCGTAGTGTCCTAGTTGTGCGCCGCTCGACAGAGACATGTTTGAAGCAAATACCACTTAACCTTTGACTCACCTTATAAGAAGTTAGAAGTCAAGAAGCTCGCTTCCCTGCCCGCTTGTTTGCCATGACCAACTTCGCAATTCGTTTTATTTATCATGGCTGTCTTCAAACATGCGACAATAGAGCGCCAGGCAATTTATCTCAAGGAGGCTGTTAGTGAATCGAGATGTTTGCGCGCTTCGTTGGCTTCAGGACTACGCGGGTAGCGGCGCACAATTTCGCGCCAGCTCTCTCCGTCGTAATGAAACGTCTTTGTTTGCCGGTTGAGCGCGAACCGGACGCCGACTCGATTAAAGCGGTCGAGTTCGTTGAAATTAAGATAGTAGCTGAAGAGCGGAGCGCCGCCCGCGCGCATCTCGCGCTCGTCTAAACGCTTACCAACATCGCGCGATAGTTTTGTCGCCGCTTCTTCAGCTGCACCTGCATAAACAATTAAAACTGCCGGACGCAAAGCCGATCTGGGAAAAGCGTCTAGAAAGATACGCGCACGCGCGAGACGATCAAAACCTTCGGAACCGTTGACAAGGCGCGCGAGGCGTTCGTCATCGCCTGCATGTGCGGGCGCAACGACGCTATCGCTCTGCAACCATCCACGCGTGCGGCGCGTGACGGCAACGCGATAAAACAGCAAACCGTCCGGCGCGCGCCGCGAACCGAGAATGCCGACGGCGCGCCCGCGACTTAAACGATGAACAAGCCGTGCGGACACATCCGGCGCATCGCGCACCACCGCCAACCTTTCATCGACCACAACTGCGCGCTGTCCCGCAAGGTTCACCGCCCTTCGCTGCTGCGCAAAAAGATTTGTGGAAACAGATGAAAGACAGAAGAGCGTCGCCGCGATGGTGAAGAGGAAACGTCGAAGCGAAAAAGCTCGATTGAAGTGGAAATGTAAAGACACGTGGGCTGGCCTCCTTTAAGCAAGGTGAGATTGACTTCAGGGCGACATGCTCGCACCGCGCCGCTGTTGGTGAAAACGTGAAGCGTTAGCGAAGAACGCGGCGGCGAGTCGCAGGTAAGGTGCTCGACGAAAGTTTCACGCGCGCGTCGGCCGCGAGAATGCGCCCGGCAGTTCCGGCGTGATGAAAATGGCAAATGCCGATGGCGAGTGCGTCGGCGGCGTCGTGCGGTTGCGGCACGGTTGGAAGCGACAGCAGCACGCGCACCATTTCCTGAACCTGATGTTTTTCGGCGTTGCCGTAGCCGACGACGGTTTGCTTGATGAGGCGCGGCGCGTATTCGTGAATCTCTAAACCGGCGCGTTCCGCCGCCAGAAGCGCGACGCCGCGTACCTGTCCGAGCTTAATCGCGACTTGTACATTCTTCGCGTAAAAGGCTTCTTCTATCGAGAAAACATCGGGCTTAAGCCGCGTGATAACGGCTTCGATGCCGCCGCTGATTTTCAGCAAGCGAGCGGAGAATCTTTCGCGCGGCGGAGCTTTTATCGTGCCGTATTCAACGAGCCGGTAGCGGCTGCCTTCGCTCTCAACGACGCCCCACCCGGTCGTTTCGCTGCCCGGATCAATGCCTAAAACACGCACAAAGCTCTTCTCTCAAAATGTTGCGCGGCGAGATTCGCGCTCACGATTTTCATCGCTCAAAAACGCGCCGAGCATAGCATATCCAAGTAGGAAGTATGAAGGCGGAAGGATGAAATGCGGCGGAAGCCAATTCATTTAATTACTTGCCGCTAATCTGTTAAAGCATTGCTTTGATCCTAACTTCATCCTTCCGCCTTCCTACTTGAGTTAGGTCATGTCCGCTTCGCTGATGTCAAAGTTGGCAGAGACTTTTTGCACGTCGTCGTGGTCTTCGAGTGATTCCATTAGTTTGAGCATTTGTTTGGCTTCTGCGCCTTCGAGCTTAATGTAATTCTGCGGCACGAGTTCGACTTCGGCGACTTCCGGTTCGACGCCCGCCTCTTTTACGGCGGCAAGCACCACGTCGAAATTGTCTGGCGCAGTAATGATCTCGAAATTATCCACATCATCGCGCAAATCTTCCGCGCCCGCTTCGGTGACGATCTCAAAAAGTTCATCTTCGGGCTTCGCGTCTTTGCTGACGACGATGTAACCCTTTTTGTCGAATATCCAACCAACCGAGCCGGACTCGCCTAGGTTGCCGCCGTTTTTGGAAAACATGTGCCTGATTTCGGCGACTGTGCGATTGCGATTATCCGTCATGGATTCGATTATCAGAGCGACGCCGCCCGGCCCGTAACCTTCGTAAGTTATTTCTTCGTAGTTGACGCCTTCGAGTTCACCTGTGCCGCGCTTGACCGCGCGCTCAATCGTGTCGTTCGGCATATTCCCAGCCTTCGCATCAAGGACGGCTTTGCGTAGGCGCGCGTTGGCGTCCGCATCGCCGCCGCCGGTGCGCGCCGCGACGGTGATTTCCTTAATCAGCTTGGTAAAAAGCTTGCCGCGCTTGGCATCGAGCGCGCCCTTTTTGTGCTTAATAGTATGCCACTTGGAATGTCCAGACATTGAGTGCGAATCCTTCTTCAAATGAAACTATGAAAGCGCAGCGGGAACGCAATATAGCACGCGATTTTCGCACGCCGCAACTGCGTGTCTCAATCAACTCGCAACAGCTTTTCCAACATCTCGCGCGCCACTCCGCGAACGCGCACAGACTTACTTTTTGAAGCGTGGCCGGAAATTATTTCCACATCGCGTGGCGGCACTTTGAAGGCGCGTGCAAGACAACGCGTTAATTCTTTGTTCGCCGCTCCTTCGACGGGCGGAGCGGCGACGCGCACACGGAGTTGCCCGTCATGCTCGCCCACAATTTGGCTGCGCGAAGCGTTGGGCACAACACGCACAGCAAAGCATAGCGCGCCGTCTTTCTCCGTGCAGGCGATCATAGATTAATCGTTAGTGCAAAAGCACTCCGGCGATGGCTTTCTGAAAGAGTTGCAGAATGAAGATAACGATGATCGGCGAAATATCCAACATGCCGAGCGGCGGAATCAAGCGCCGCGCCGGAGCGAGAATCGGTTCCGTCGCGCGCACCAGAAATCGCATCAAGGAATTGCTGTAACTCAGTCCCCACGAAAAGATCACGCGCACAATTATCAGCAGCGAATAAACTGCTAGCAAGCCGTAAAGAAGATAGCCGACGAGCGCCAGCAGTCTACCGTTCAGCAAACTCTGTGTGACGCCCGATGCTGTAAATAATACGTCACCGACGAGTTGCAAAAAGAAATAACCGACGAGAATCGCAATCAGAATCGTCAATAGCGGAGCAAACTTTGGATCAACGCCGTAACGAAGAAGTCCGCCGCGCACAGGGTTGACGAGCGGATCGGAATAGCGCCGGATCAACAGCGCCGTCCGGCTGAACGGATTAACGTCCATGTAGTTAATGGCAAACCGCAGCAGCACAAGCGCGATGACCGCGAAGATCACCGTCACGACCGCATACCAGCACACCACGCCAAGAAATTTGAAGACATCCATAAAGTTTACTAACGACGAATCTCAATCTAATGAACGAAGATTTATATACGCATCGCGGCAAACGAACGATGATCCGGGCAACTAAATCAAGAAGCTCTTCCTTCAAGATTTTGAATCTATGTTTGCGGCTGCGGTTTGGAGCGCGTGCCGAAGATTGCCGTGCCGACGCGCACCATCGTTGCGCCTTCCTCAATAGCGACTTCAAAGTCGTGACTCATGCCCATTGAAAGTTCGCCTTTACGTGCGCCGAAATCGCCGCGTGATCCGAGCGCGTCGCGCAATTCGCGCAGGCGGCGAAAAAAAGGGCGCGCGTTTTCCGCATCCTCAAAGAATGGCGGCAGCGTCATTAGCCCAATCAATTGCAAATGCTCGCTGGCGGTAACAACACGCACCAGTTCCGGCAACTCTTCTTCGCTTGCGCCAGCTTTTGTTTCCTCGCCGCCTAAATCAACTTGAATCAGAACCGGCAGCGATTCGCGTTTCTCTTCCAAGCACAAACGCTCGAGCCTCTCCGCCAGCGCCGTTGAATCCACCGAATGAATGACATCAAAGAGCGTCACGGCGCGGCGCGCTTTGTTGGCCTGTAGATGTCCGATCAGATGCCAGCGCACTTGCTCGCGTCCAAGCTGCGCGATCTTTTCCGCCGCTTCCTGCACGCGATTTTCTCCGAAGTCGCACGCGCCTGCTTCTAAAGCTTGCCGCAATATTTCCGGCGGATGCGTCTTGCTGACGGCGATCAAAGTAATCTCGTCCGGCGCACGATGATTGCGCAACGCACACGCCTTGATTCGCTGCCGCACCTCTTGCAAGCGCTCAAGCACATTTTCGTCGAAACCAAACGCCTGTTCTGCCATTCTAAATCTTTCCGGTATAGCAATTTGGTAATTAACAACTATAACAATCGCACCATTGTACCCGCAACCGAAAGAGATTGAATGCACGAAGACTGTCCAAATCTCCTTTGTCAGCATTTCCAGCGAATTCGTACACGATAAGTGTGCATGGTCACTCTTTTTCCTACATTCGCGGCTGTCACGCGGCTGAGTTCTCACCTCGCTGCAACGAGTTAGCGGCGGACACTTGTGGCACACCGCTTGTTGACGTCAACCATGCTCCGCACGAGCCTCATGCTAAGTTGAAACCATTATCCAGCACAATCAAACGCCAACAGGCGTTCAATGGAGGAATTTATGATGAACTTCGAGAACAGTAAATTTACGTTACGGGCGACGATATTTGCGCTGCTGCTAGCCATCGCTTTGCCAAGCATTTCGCTTGCCGATCCGCAGGGACGCGGACACGATAAGCGCAATAAAAAAGATGTGTTCGTCAACGGCCACGACGCGCGCGATGGGCGCACAGACGGGCGCGGCCCGAAGGGTGATCGCAAAGATAGAGATGACCGCGACGAGGATCGTGATAATCGCGATAGGAACAGAGATCGTGATCGCGACAGAGATGGAGACCGCAACCGCAACGGCTCTTATAGTCGCTCTGAAGTACGACGCGTTGCGGTGGACAACGGTTACCGCGAAGGTTATCGCGCCGGGCGTGACGACCGCGCCTCCGGTAGAAGTAATAATTATCGTGATTCAGGCACGTACCGCGACGCGAGCAACGGCTACCGCGATTCATACGGCGACCGTGTCACATACGAACGCAGTTTTCAAGATGGCTTCCGGCGCGGTTACAACGATGGATACCGCAACCGCGCGCAAGGCCGCAACTCAAGTCGCGCTGGCAGCGTGCTCGGCGACATTCTCAATCGTCCATAACGCTGAAGGAAAGGCTGCTTGACACCCGCGCGTTCGTGTCCGTATCATTCGCACTCGAATCAACTCATACGCGGATGTGGCGGAACTGGCAGACGCGCAGGTCTCAGAAGCCTGTGATGGTGACATCGTGGAGGTTCAAGTCCTCTCATCCGCATGAACAAAGAAGGGCGAGACTTTCAAAAGTCTCGCCCTTCTTTTGCAGAGGCAACTTTATATCGTCAGTTAATCGCTTCTGAAGTTGCGTCCGTCGCTTGTGCATTACGCCCATCGGCGACAAGTAACGGTTGTTCGTCAAAGAGCGTGGAATCAATGAGCGTTTGCACCCAATATTTACCGGCGGAGGTAAAGTTCACGTTGACGAAGAAGCTGATGTTATCAGCAAAGCCGCCCGCCGCAACTTCAAATCGAGTCGGCTGTGACACGACAACAGGTTGTTTGCGATCCGGCGTTAGAATACGCACTTCGGAAAGATGCGCGCCCGCGCCGCGCCAGTGATTGACGACCGCGAATTTGATAAGCGACACAGGTAACTGCTGCACCATGATGTTTTGAAACACGCCCATCAACGAAAGCTTATTGCCGACTTCGAGCCGCACGTCGTCGCAAAAAAGCGTATACACAAGTTCGAGTTCGTTTGTTTGTTCAGCCACTTAATTTTATCCACTCCGATTGTTAAATAATCTTCGACAATAAAGTTTAGTCCTAACCCAAGCAAGGCAGCAACACAAGCCGCGCATCTATCTTGAATTGATTAAGAGTCCGCGAACATCGCTTTGAGCGCCGGTTCATCAATGACGCGCAAATTGAGCGCGTTGGCTTTATCAAGCTTTGATCCGGCCTCTTCGCCCGCCACGACGTAATCAGTTTTCTTGCTGACGGTTGAAGTCACGCGCCCGCCACGCGCTTCGATCATCGCACGCGCTTCGTCACGCGTCATTGTCTCAAGTCGTCCCGTTAACACGAACTGCTTGCCCGCAAACTCCTCTGATGTATCTGCGTCCTTTCCGCTTCCTTCAAGTTCCGTGCTCACGCCCGCCGTGCGCAAGCGTTCGCATAAAAGTTTGTTGCCGTCGTCGTCGAACCAATCGCGCACGCTTTCGGCGACCGTCAAACCAATTTCATGTATAGAGTCTAATTCCTCTATGCTTGCTTCGCTTAGTTTTTGTAATGAGCCAAAACTGCGCGCGAGAATGCCTGCGGTTCTTTCGCCGACGTGACGAAGGCCTAGCCCGTAAATCAAATGCGGCAAATCTCTAGACTTACTTGCTTCAATCTCCCTCATTAAATTCGCCGCAGACTTTTCCGCTTTGCGTTCGAGAGCGATAACATCTTCAAGCCGCAGCGTGTAAATGTCTGCGACATCACGCACCATCTTTTTCAAGACGAGTTGTTCGACTAAGGCTTCGCCCAAGCCTTCGATGCGCATCGCACGCCGCGACGCGTAATGCAAAAGACGCGCTTTCAATTGCGCCGGACAATCGGCGGCAACACATCGCGCGACGACCTCGCCTTCGGGTCTTGAGATGAGGCCGCTGCACACAGGGCACTTCTTCGGCAGACGAAAAGGCTTTTCCGCGCCCGTGCGTTTCGATTCGACGACCTTGATTACTTTCGGAATAATCTCGCCGCTTTTTTCGATCAGCACATAATCGCCGATGCGTATGCCGAGACGTTTAATTTCATCTTCATTGTGAAGCGTCGCGCGCGCGACGATTGTGCCAGCGAGTTGCACGGGTTCGAGATTGGCGACGGGCGTGAGCGCGCCTGTGCGCCCGACCTGCACGACGATGGAGAGCACCTGCGTCGTCACCTGTCTCGCCGGATATTTGTATGCAATCGCCCAGCGCGGCGCTTTCGTCGTCGCGCCGAATTCTTCCTGCAAGGCTGCGGAATTAATTTTCACGACGACGCCATCAATCTCGTATCCAAGCTCGTCGCGCTTGAATTCCATTTGCTCGCAAAACTGAATCACCTCTTCTATCGAAGTACACAAAGCGCGGTTTGGATTGACCTGAAAGCCAACTCGTTCAAGCGCATTGAGCGCGTCCCAATGACTTGCGAAAGGCTTGCGTTCGCCCGCGAGCACATCGTAGGCAAACATACCGAGGCGTCTTTTGGCGACGATCTTGGAATCGAGTTGGCGGATTGTCCCGGCAGCGGCGTTGCGCGGGTTGGCGAAGCGCGCTAATTCTTCTTCTTCGCGTTCAGCATTGATGCGCTCAAATTCGTTGCGCGGTAAGTAAGCTTCGCCGCGCACTTCCATGTTGCGCAGGCGTTCGTTCAATTCCGCGTCGCCTATTTTCAAACGTAGCGGCACGGCGCGAATCGTCCGCACATTCTGCGTGACATCTTCGCCGCGCCGTCCATCGCCGCGCGTCACGCCGCGCACAAGCACACTGTCTTCGTAATGCAACGAGATGGAGAGGCCATCTATCTTTAACTCTGCGACGTAATCGAAGCGGCGTCCGTCGGCCAACTTGTGACAACGTTCATCGAACGCGCGCAGATCAGCGATGTTGTAACTATTTTCGAGCGACAGCATCGGGCGGCGATGCACGTACTCTGTAAAACCTTCAACGGGTCGCCCGCCAACGCGCTGCGTAGGGCTATCGGGCGCAGCACATTCTGGATGCGCTTCCTCTTGTTCACGCAGGCGCGCGAGCAACGCGTCGTATTCCGCGTCGGATATTTCAGGGTTGTCGTAAACGTAGTAAAGCTCTTCGTGGCGGCGAACTTCTCCGCGCAAAGTTTCGATCTCGCGCTCGATTGTCTGACTTGCGGTCGGCAAACTTCTTTCACCTCTTTGATAACGATTCTCGCTTGAACAGCGTTTGCGAGATGCTCACATCATACGAAAACAACAGCTGATCGCAAGTCTAACCAGCGAGTTTATTGCTTTGGGCTGATGTGCGCGCGGATGTGGTCTTGACGCTTTTTGTTTGCCGGTCTGTTTCAGCTCCTCCGAGATGGTGAATCATACGGCCGAAGAATTTAATGCTTTGCAGAAAATCGTCTATGCGTATGTTTTCGTTTGGGGCGTGAGGATTGGACGCCGCGTAACCTGCGCCGAAGGAAACAACCGGCACGGGCGGCTGCGTGATACCGCAGACAGCACCGACCGGGCCGCTCGTCGGATCAAGCGGGTAAACAAGCGGCGGGGCGTTGTAGACAGCTTCGGCGGATTCGATAGCGGCGCGTGCGACAGAACTTTGCGCGCTCGCTTTGGCGACGGGCGCGTTGCCGAGTTCGATGATTTCTATGTCTTGAAAATCGCGCGCATTCAAATGTTCGCGCAGCAACTTCAACACAAGCTCCGGCGTTAAATCCGGCACTAAACGAAAATCAAGGCGCGCCATCGCCATGCCGGGCAGCAGAGTCTTCGGCCCTGCTTCTGTATGTCCGGTGCGAATGCCGCAGATCGTGCAGGTTGCGCCGAAGATGTGTTCTTTAATGAGCCGTTGGCCTTTCATGCCGCCTACCCAGTGGCCGATGCGAAACTCTTTTTTAAGTCCCGCTTCGTCCAACTCTATGGCCTTGAGCGCCTCCATATCCTCTGCGGCAAGCGGCGCGATGTGCGATGAAAAACCGTCAATCGTAATCACACCTTTTGGCGAAGTGATGGTTGCCAGAGCCTGCACAAGCCGCCACGCAGGGTTGGGCACAATCGCGCCCCACTTGGAATGCAAATCCGTGCGCGCGCCGTTCACGCGAAGTTCGACGAACGCGATGCCCTTAAAGCCCAGACTGATGACGGGACGCTCGCGTGTGTCTTTCGCGCCCTCGTCCCAGATGCAACCTTCCGCGTACAACAAGTCCGCGTGCTCTTGCGTAAAGTGATAGAGACTCGGACTGCCGATGCCCTCTTCGCCTTCAATGATGAAACGCAGACAAACGGGCAGCTTGCCGAAGGTCTTCTGGTAAGCTTCGACGGCGGCGAGACGCGCAATTAGATTACCTTTGCTATTGGCCGCGCCGCGTGCGTAAAGTTTGCCGTCTTCAATGTTCGCGGCAAACGGCCCCGCAGACCAATCCGTCAATTGGCCGACGGACGCAACATCGTAATGCCCATAAACGATAAAGCAACGCTCGCCCGAGCCGCATTCGCCGTAAATAATCGGATAGCCGCCGTGACCCATCTTAAAGACGCGCGTACCCGCCCCTGTGCGTTGCAAAAGCTGTTCGATTGCCTCCGCCATCGCGCGCATTCCCGTCCCGCGCGCCGCCACGGAAGGCATACGGCACAGGGTCTGTAACCGCTCCGTAAAGGGACGTGCATGGCGATCAACATAACGATCAAAGCGTGCAAATGGCATAAGTCGAAACGATAAATTGGAATGACGTTGGCATGATGAACGACATGTCAAAACAACTATCTGTCCTTCATTCATCGTTCGCCGCTGTCCTTCACGTCTATGACTGAGTCTGAAGCAGTGGCGCTCTATAATATCTTATCGAGCAAAGTTTCCACGTCTGTGGTGCGGTAAAACAAATAACGCGGCGCTAAGTTGGATTGGGCGGCGGCATCAGAGCGCGCGAAACCGGCGCAGACGAGTCCGGCGGCAAAGGCTTTTGCGAACTCACGGCGAATGCGCAGTTGTTCACGTTGCGCCGCTTTCGCATTGGATTTGACGAGCGCGCTCCAGTCGTTTGGAATCTCTATGGCTGCGACTGGCTCGGCAATAATCGGCGGCGCGCCGTCTCCGCGCGCAAGTGTTGTGACGCGTGTTGAACTCAAGTGCCAATCGGCGAACAGGCGATCACTATCAATGCCTTGAACGTCTTCCGCGTGCTGCATCACTGCGTCGTAATCCGTGCCATAAAAGTTGTCGGCGTAGGATGTCACCAACACGCCCAGACGATTGATGTTGAAATGCGCGTTGCGTGCCTGCAAAGGATTCCACGTCCAAGTAATGAACTCTCGTCTTTCCGCCAGCGCGCGTGTTCTTTGCGCCCATTTGAGCAGCGCCCCGATACCTTTGTTCTGGTAATGCGTGGCGACGGCCATCATATGCGAATAGCCTATGATCTCGCTCGTGTTGCGCACGGCGGCGAGGTGATGCACGAAGCCTATGAGTTCGCCTGCGCTAAACGCGCCGAGTGTGAATCCGCCTGCGCGGTGCGAGACGATCAAATGACGGCGCGGCGAAAGTTCCAAATCCGGCAGATGAAAAGCCTCGCGCTGTAAACGCACGCACGCGTCAAGTTCTTCAACGCCTGCACATTCACGTATTTCTATCACAGACCTCTGCACTTAGCTTTCGCCCTTCGCCCTTTCACTTTCTACTTTGCTTCTGCCTGCTAACCAAATCTCCTGCGGGCGCACGACCGGATGCACCAGATGAACGCGTAGGCCTTCGACATCAGGGTGATGAATAACCGCTGCGCGTCTGTGCGTCAGAAAAACGCACAGGGCTTCTTCGGCAACCAGCTTTTGGAGTCTGGCATAGGCCTCTGCGCGATCCACACGATTGATAAGCGTGCGCGCGTGTGTCGCCAAGTTATCAATTTTGATGCTTTGTGCGACGCGCTTAAAGATAGAGTTGCGATACGCGGAGTGAAACAAGCTGTATGTGAAATTGTCCGAGTCTGCATAGTCCGCGTACCAACTCACTTCGGCAAGCGGTGCGCTTCCGTCCGTCATCGCCTGCAACAAATCCGTTTTGCTCGCCGTGCGAACAGCGCATTTAATGCCGACGCGCGCTAACTGTTCGCAGATCACATCTCCGGCTGTTTCGCTGATGGCTTGCTCTGCAAACGAGCGCCATAGTTCAAGTGGCAATGCAGTTGCGCCGTAACCCGCTTCGGCAAGTAATTGACGCGCTTTCTCCGGGTCGTATTCGAGGCCGCGATACTGCGCATTGTAGCCGATCAAGCCGGGCGGAATCGGCCCCGCGGCGATGGTCGCCAGATTCCCGTAAGCACGCTCGACGAGTTCCTTTTTGTTGATCGCGTGCGCCACCGCGCGACGCACACGCACGTCTTTGAAAGGCAATTGTTCAGCGTCGAAAACAAGAAACTGTGTGTGCAGTTGCGGAGCCGCGACAACGCACGAATGCAGTTCCGTGTCGCTCGATGCGCGTGCGATCCGCTCCGCCGTTTCCTCGCGCAAATAAGCGAGTTCGCCGCGCTGCAAACTCTCGAAAAGTTTTTCTCCGTCTTCGCCGAACTTGATCGTAACGCCCTCTACATAAGGCTTACCCGATTCTCTGTAATCACCGTAGCGCATGAGTTCGATGCGTCCGGCCTCGCGGTCAAACGTTTGCAGGCGAAAAGGGCCTGTGCCGATTGGATGATTTTGAAAGCGCGCGCCATTGTCCGGTTCGATCTCCTCGCGTGGAACGATGGCTGCATGATGCAAGCAAAGCACCGGCAGAAAAAGCGCGAAGGGCTGTGTCAATTCGAGTTCGATTGTTCGTTCATCAAGCGCGCGTGCGCCGTGCAAATCATCTGTTTCGCCGCGCGCATATTCCGGCGCGCCAATGAGGTTCATAAAAATCCATGCGCCCGGCGGCGAGTGGCGCAAGCAGCGGCGCACGGAATAGATTACGTCCGAAGCGCCGAGCGCGCGATTATTGTGAAAGCGCACGCCCTCGCGCAAGTGAAACGTATAAGTGCGCCCGTCCGCCGAAATCTCCCAGCTTTCGGCGAGCGCAGGCGCAACTTCCGCGCTTTCGCCCGTGCTCACAAGGCCTTCCAGCACCATGCTCAAAATATCTATACTTGCGACCGTTGACGTGTTGAGTGCATCGAGCGAAGGAATGTCGTCGGTCACGCCGTAAGCAATATGTCCGCCACGCACTGGTTCGGGTAAACGAAAGCCACTTACGGAATCGCGCAAAGATGCGGCTTCATGATCGAGCAACCCCGCCGTGTAGTTGATTTGCACGATGGAGTTCTGGTTGTGCGTGACAGCATCGCGGATTACTTCGATGGCGCGCAAAACTTCTTCTGTGCCGTTATGCTGTTCGCCGACTGCGGTGCCGATTTGTTCGACGACTTCCGTCAGTTGCTCCATCGCCTGCGCGATGTGCTTTGACGCGGCGGCCTGTTCCTGCATCGCGCGCCGCACTTGTTCGGTTAATTCAGCCATACGCACAGAGCGCTCGCCGATCTGCGTAGAAGTCAGCGCCTGCTCTGACGTTGCGCGCTCGATTTCCTGCGCGCGACGCCGTACCTGTCCCATCAACTCCGTCACCTGATGCGATTCGAGCGATTGCGTCGCCGCAGCTTCGGCGATCTGGCGTATCGCGGAAGCTGACAAACTCGTTTTCCGGCTAATGTCATTCAAAGAAACGGCGGCGCGTTCGGCGAGCGCCACGCCGTCGTCCGCGAGTTGCTGGTTTTGTGCGGCCTGCGTTGTGGCAGCGCCGACGCTTTCACGCACGCCTTTAATCAGTTCATCAATCTCTTCCGTAGAGCGCGCCGTGCGTTCGGATAGTTCTTTGATTTCTTCTGCGACGACAGCGAAGCCGCGTCCCTGCTGGCCTGCCTGCGCCGCGAGAATGCGCGCGTTCAAAGCGAGCAGGTTGGTGCGGTCGGCAATCTCGTCTATGACGCGTGTGATCTGCCCGATGCGGTCGGAACGCTCGCCCAAAGCCGCGATGGTTTCGGCAGCCTGTTCGATGCCGCGCCGCGTCGCGCGCATTGATTCAGCCGTTTCCAGCACGACGCCGGAGCCTTGTTCGGCAGAGAGTTGTACTTCATCGGCGAGCACCGCCGTTTCGCCGACGGCAATGCCGACGCGCTGCGTCGAATCGTCAATCGCGCGCATCGAACGCTCTGTTTCATTTGTCGCGGCAGCGAGCGATTCAGTGGCGGCGGCGACGCTACGCACGGACGCAGCCATTTCTTCGATGGACGCGGCGGTTTCTTCGACGAAGGCCGTCAGCGCATCTGCGTTGGCCGACACTTCATCGATGGACGCAGCCATTTCGAGCGACGAAGTGGAAGTCGTTTGCGACAATTGAGCGAGCGCGCTGACGGCTTCCGCAACGGCTCGCGCAGACGCAGAGATTTCTGCGATTGAACTAACAGTGGCATCAACCGAAGCCGCTTCGTCGCTTAAAGAAAGCGAGAGCACACGCCCGCCTTCGAGCACGCGTTGCGCAAAAGAATCAACCGAGTCGGCGGCGCGTTGCAAACGGCTGATCGCACGCCGCATGTTGCGCGCCATGGCTGTCAGTTCCCCAATGGCGCGGCGCGAAGTGGCGGGCAATTTTGCTTCCACGGCGATGGCGGCAACGTCTGTCGCCAGATCGCCGCTCGCTAAAGTTGCGGCGATGCGTTCGATAAGATCAGTCGCCGCTTCAGCGCTACTGCGCCGCGCAGAAGTTTTCCGCGAACGGGTTGCCGCGCCGGATTGAGAGGCCGGAAGATTCTTGGCGGCTGTGGCGTCGATGTCTACCTGCTGCGCTGGGGTTTCGTTTTTATCCGTCATCGAATCCATATAGTAAGATTATCACGAGGAGCGTCGCGAATCTTTGGATCACGTTCTCCCGTTGAACAACTGAAATATTATGTTGAGAGCAACGGCGATTTATGCGTCGCACGATGTTCATGGCAGGCTGAAATTAAAGCGAGTGCGTGCCGGTTTCAATCATCTAAACGCTGACCGACACACACTTTGTTCGGGCTTCATCATAGCATGTGCATCGCCGCTGTGCGATGAGGAAATCTTCAAAGCAGCTTTATATATTTACTTTCGCAAAGAAAGCCGCCGAGAGCTTCGGATATAAACGGGCAAATATTGGAGTTGACATGGGCGCAAACCGGATACATGCAACTCCGAGTTAAAAGCGCAAGTTGGTAAGAAAGTCGCTGTTTCGCCCTCACGTCCAATGACTTATAGGTGTACGCGGGTCATCTACGCTGTAATCTTTATGGCGGAGATGGGACATGCCGGGCGGGTGTGACGACTCTCCAATGAACGGCACTCGTGATGCCTGTAACAAGCATGCC
>JAABUR0100000744.1_pt1 | contig 66164 bp, 58 predicted proteins | sample 5560091 | NCBI WGS metagenome assembly JAABUR01 (sample SAMN10711879, study PRJNA513375) | rock metagenome | isolation source: Antarctica rocks | place: Antarctica: Victoria Land, University Valley sud
CCTCGCGAGGAGGCTGTTGGGCGACCTGGCGTACCGAAGCGAGGAGCTGGGTGAGACGTTGGCCAGTGCTTGGGTCTCCTTGGTGACCGAGCGTTCTCGCCAGCACGGCGGGAGGCAGCAGGTGGAGGTAGCATTCTCTACCCTCAAACGGGTCTTCGGGATCGAACGTACGCTGGCCAAGACTCCGGTGGGGTTGGCCACCAGAATCGTGGCGAAGATCTGCGCCTACACCTACGCCTTCTACGTCAACCGGCTGCTGGGAAGACCGCAGGGCCGGATGAAGGACCTGTGGGCATGAAATCCTCGCAACACTCATCTAGTGATAATCTGTCATCTCGACCTCGTAAGCATCGCCGTCTTCCCAGACGAAGCACACTCTGTACTGGCGGTTGATCCTGATCGACCACTGGCCCTCACGGTTGCCACGGAGCTTCTCCAGCCGACATGCCTCATGTTACCGTATTGCGGTATTACTGACGGGCGGTGATATGGATCTCTTCGGAGTTCTCCAGCATAGCACCAAACTTTGGCCCACGTTTTACTCATGCCTCTCCAACTCGTTCAGGAACTCGCGCGGGGTCATCACGCGGGCTAGCGGGTTCCCCTCGCCGTCTCGGATCATCCCCAGATCCAGGAGGTGGCGGTCCCCCGAGACGATCACGCCCGCGTTGCCCAAGAAGGCGACGCCGGTCAGGTAGTCGTCATCCGGATCGCCGGTAACGCCCCGTACCACGTCAGGGGATAACTCCTCCGAGACCTCCTCTGTCCCGTCGTGGAGCAGGAGGACGTACGCCACAGCCTCGGCTTCGGATAGGTAGCGACGGAACTTGGGACGCTTGAGCACCTCCAGCACCTCGAAGAGAACTCCGGCGGAAACGACCAACTCGAACTCTCCGGCTTCCCACCGGCGCAGCAATTTCCCCGGCGGTCCCGCCTCGGAGATAGCCGCCGAGACGAGGACGTTGTGGTCCAAGACTACCCTGGGGCTGGGACCTTCCTCGCGAGCCGTCAGCCCACTTGCTCCCGCCTCTCACGCCTCCAGGCGTGCTGCTCTTCGACGGCGAGCCGCATGGCCTCCTCCTCGAAGAGCGGCTCGACGCCGCGTTCGCGCCTGCCGCGTTCCATACGCTCCAACAGCTCCTCGAAGCGCCTGGGGTCGCTGCGCTCCAGGTAACGCCTGACGGCCTCCTCCAGCAACTCGCTCTCCAGACGGCCCTGTTCTTCGGCCCTGCGGCGCAGCTCCTCCAGGAGCCCGGCGTCAATCTCGGTCTTCTGCTTCTCGGCCACGACAACCTCCTGTCACACATTGTCGCACCCCGCCGGCTCATCGGCCATTCGCAGGCTCCGCGAGCATGCGCTGCTTGAAGACGCTTTCGAGGGGCCGGGCCTCCGGGATGAAGGAGTCGCCGTTGACGAAGACCTCGTCCGCGTCTTCGGCCAGGACGTTTTCGCGCGCGAAGTCCCGGTCGCGCTCGAAGTCCGCCTCGGTCCAGCCTTCGGTGTCGCGCCAGATCGCCGCGACCTCGCCCCGCTCCGGCGTCGAGCCCCGGTAGACGAGGTAGCGCCGCTCGCCGTCGTGGTACGCCTTGCGGCTCCGCACGCGCAGGCCGAGCAGGTAGGCGAAGGTCTCCGGCAGGTCCACGGAGACTGACCGCTTCTCCTCGCCGTCGCGCAGGCGCAGTGTGTAGCGGAATGGCGCCGCGAGCTTCTCGACGTTCAGGAGCGAGGCGCTGCCCCGCGTCTCGAAGTCCAGCATGTAGCGGAGCAGGTAGTCGTCGGAAGCCTCGGTAGTACCCGCGACACGCAGGCAATCTTCCACAGCATAAACTGACTTAGGGAACAAGAATTTACGTCCTGTCCCGAACATATCCGAGAGCAGATTAGTACCATGCGAACCCGCTGCATACTGCGGCTTATCCCACCATGTCCCAGGAAGGGCTCCTTCCTGATTCAGATAGTTACGGTTGTATACCTGTTTCTGCCCCCCGTTTCCTTGCACTTTGACGTGACTTGGATTCTCCAGCACGCGCTTATGTCCCCATTTCCAAACCCGATGTGTTCCACCCTCGTCTACGGGCCATAGAACGGATTCACTAAGACTTGGACTTTCGAGAATTTCCCACTCTCGCTGTCCCACGATCCAGCGCATCTCTGGAATTCGCAATGATCTACCGTCAGTGTATATCGGGTAATGTTGTTTGGGGCGATCATTTTTCTGAGAGTCTGTCCCAGTCTTTCTGAAGTTCTCCCACAAGTACGGCAATCCTGCTTCGTCAACTTCGTCCCAACGTGCGCTCTTTTCTGCTGTGCGTTCAAACCTTCCCACAGTTCTGGCCGCATCATCACTAGCAAAGAACATTGCGTACTCGTGGTTGACTCTCAAACCGTTTACAGTAGCTCTACCCTGCGGGTTGTTGCGGATCAGTACAGTTCCAATGTGATTCTCCGCAGAAAAGTGGTTAACTGTCACGTACCATAGCCTATGAAATTCAGTATCGTCAATCGTGACACAAAAAGTTCCTTGATTCTTAGTCAAGAGAGATTTGCTAATCCCCACACGATTATCTATCAAAGACAGCCAAGAAGAGTGTTTATAATCGTTCTTGTACAGTATTTCGCTTGCTGATGTGTTGTACGGCGGGTCTATGTAGATGCACTTTACCTGTTCCCGGTAGCGTTCCTGAAGGAGGTTGAGGGCCTGGAAGTTTTCGCTCTCGATCAGGAGCCCGCCGGTCTGCTCGTCCAGGTCCTCGATGCTCGCCAGCAGACGGTCCTTGAAGTCTTCGCTGAAGTGCTTGGTGTCGAGCACCAGGAACGGGTTGGCTTTCAAGAACTCTTCCGTCAGCGGCTCCGAGTAGCCGGGCTGTGTGATGGACTCCTCGATCTCGTGTATGTGGAAGAGCCCTTTCCACTCCTCGCGCTGGGCGTCGCTGGCGACGACCTCGGGGTAAAGCTCCTCTGGAACGCGGTCCAGGGTGATGCAGTACCCGGTGGAGACGACGAGCTTCTTCTTCTCGAAGAGCCTCTTCTGGAAGTCTTCGATCTGGGCGAGGAACGCGATGACGCCGCGTCCGACGGTCTTGACCGCACGCATCACCTCGAACCAGCTATCGCTACGCTCCGGCCCCCACGCTTCCAGGTCGTCCACGTCGAGGACCTCGTTCTTGAGGTAGAAGTCCAGCTCCCCCTCCAGAAAGCCCTTGAGGTCCTTGTGGACGAAGAAGTCGGAGGTGTTGCGGCGGGTGTAGCGGCGCAGGTGGCGTTCCAGCTCGCCCGCCGGCTCCAGCGCGGCCAGGGCCTCCGGGTGCTTCTTCAGGCGGACGGGCAGGTCCGCCGCTGCCTCCTCGATGATCTTCTCCTGCTGGTTCCTCGTCCCGTAAGCAGTCTGCTCCCTCGCGGTCAGGGGCCGGTACTCGAAGGGGATTGTCAGAGTGCGGGCGTCCTCGTCGTAAACCGCGTCCTTCGCGCGGGGGACGAAGAAGCGCCTCTCGCCCTTCACGTTGTTCTGCTCGGTGTCGGCGGCGGCTAGCTCGAAGTGGACGGTAACGCCGTTGTTCTTGAAGCGGTAGTCGGTGAAATGCTCGCCGGTCTTCACGTAGTACTGGTCGGCGTTGGCCCAGTGCAGGTAGACTTCCTCGCCGTTGTACGGGACGGCATACTTCTGCCGCCGGGAGTAGCGCCGCTTCGAGAGGAAGTCACCGTTGTCGTAGTAGCGGGAGAAGAACGTGTAGACGTGGTTGAAGATCGTGGCCTTCAACTCCTCCAGGTCCACGGCCCCACCGGTCTTGGACCGCAGATCCAGGTACTGCTTCCCGAGCGGCGTCTCCTGGAAGCTTTCGTTCAGCTCGCCCTTCGAGCCTATGGCATACTCGCCGAAGCTCTCCTTGATACGCTCCGTCGTCTGCCGCAGCTCCTCGGCCTGGGCCGTCTGGCGGGCGACCGCGCCACCGCGCAGGGCCTCCTCCACGGTTTCGGCGAGACCGTTCTGGATGAAGCCCTCGATCTCGCCGCGCTTGTGGTTCATGATGCGATAGATACCGAAATCCAGTTCCTTACTCTCGAACTGGAAGAGCTAGCGTAGCAGGTCCTGCAACTTCGCAAACGCATCCGTCGTCACGCAGCCTCCGTCGTCGAAAATTGTTCTCCTCTTGGGAAGAAGTATCCTCGACGAGCCTCCAATGGGCAATATCCGATGTTCCCGACGGAACTACGCGCCTCGCCACACCTCGGCCTGGACGATGTCTAAGTGATGTTCGTCTACACCGGCGCGTGGGCCAGGAGGCAGAGAACCGCCTGCACGCGCAGACGGTTCTCCTCTACTTGCTGCTCAGTTAACTGTATAGGAAGAGACTTTTATGTCCGGCCTTAGCTCCATGAGCACCCAGCCCCTGAGCTGGCCGGTAGAGTAGGTGATCATCACGAAAGCGGTGACCACGTTGTTCTGGAAGTCGAGTTTGCGGACTATGCCCTCGTCGCCCGCTTCGATGCCCAAAGCGGGTATGTCCTCCGGTATTGCTAGTACGTCATGCTCCTGACAGAGAATCCGCTTGTCGGGTCTTTTCGTCAGCGTTTCCAAAATCGCCCTCCGGTGAGTAGCCTGCAACCTTACTCGCAATATAGAGGCACGCCTTGTAGGAATCATTGGCCCGATGTCGATAATTCTCAGGTGAAGAACGGGGGTTTTAGGGACATCCAGCTGCTCATCCGAATGGATTTGCAGTCAATAAAAGAGCCCTCCAGGATTGTGTGAGGTCCTGGAGGGCTTCTGGTGGAGAAACCACTATGCGCCTGTAGAGGCTTCTTTGTTTAACTCTGCGCTAGTCCTTTGCGGAAACTTTTACGGCGGTGGCGCCGAGCGGGCTCACGGTAGTGTGGGGGATACGGCGGCGGTGGTTCTCCCAGCCCTCGTCTACCTTGCTGAGGATCTCTGCTAGACCCAGTTTCTCCAGAAGACGGATCACGGGCCACGCGGGATCGAACTCGCCGCTGAATGCGGAGAGCTTGGGCGAGGCGGGGCGGGCGTGGTGGTTGTTGTGCAGGCCCTCTCCGAAGGTGATGAGAGCCAGCAGTTTCAGGTTGGTGGCGTCGTTCTCGAAACTCTTGTAGCCGAAAGTGTGGCCGGCGCCGTTGATCGCGGCGTTCAGAAGCAGGTACACGACCGCGAGTGTCGCAAGAGCCGTGAGTCCGGCGCCGATGCCCCATCCGGGACCAAAGACCCCGAAGAGCACGACCAGAATTACACCCGTCAAGGAGAACCCGAGGGTTCCGTTGCGGAGAAACATCTTGTCGAGACGGTCGAAGGACAGGTCGGAGGCGTATTTCTCCAGGGTGTTATCGTTGTTCGCCTCCCGGCGGTAGTAGTAGACGTTGCCGATCATGATCTGCCAGTACCCTTCGATGTGCGGGCTGTGCGGATCCCCTTCGACGTCGCTGAAGTTGTGGTGCTTGCGGTGTACGGCCACCCACTCCCTGGGCGAGATACTCGTGAGCATCCACGTGCCGAAGCGCATGAACATCGTCACGGCTGGATGGAGCCGGATAGACTTATGCGACAGGACGCGGTGCAGGTAGATAGTGGTAATAAGGGTAGCCACCTCCGCCAGCGCCAACCCTACCAATACGGCAATCACGTATTGCATAAAACCTCCCTGGAGCACGCGGAACCCCTCCGGATGCGCCCTCTATATGTATTCGATATTATGCGCAAGGGCCGGGGCTTATGGCCCCGGCCCTTGCGCGCTCTGATTGTTAGAAGATTCTCTCAGGCGGGAGTAACGTTATCCGCCTGCATCCCCTTCTTTCCCTGGGTCGCTTCGTAGGTCACTTTAGATCCCTCTTCGAGGCTCTTGAACCCGTCGCCCGATATACCCGTGTGATGCACGAAGAGATCTTCGCCTCCATCGTCCGGGGAGATAAAGCCGTAGCCCTTCTCATCGCTGAACCACTTAACTGTTCCTTGGGCCATATACTGGAGCCCACCTTTCTGTTCTTGGGCTCCAACAAACAAAAAGCCGCCCATCTGTTAACGGGCGGCGCTTCATCTACTGTAAACCCACCTTAACGTACAGATAAAGTATAACAGAAATTACGATGGAGCGAGCACGGCAGGATATCTCGGACATCGGGAGACCCGGAACACGCCCGTGCGCGCCCGCACAGTGTCCAGCATGAGCCTCGTCAAGAGTCGGTGCGCCAGCTTGTTTCCGACTTGTCCAAGAATTGGCTCCCCGGTACGTGCTCCTATAGAATTCGGGAATGGGACTGCTGACGCGCATCCACGCGGCAGAGTGACGAGGGAAAGGGTGATACGGGTGGCCCAAAAGCGCGGAACGAGCGCAGGATCTCACAGTGGTGAACCGGCTGAGGTAACAGCAGGTGAACTGTCCAGGCTTCGTTTCTTCGAAGGAGTACCGGGGTGGGCGCTAGAACGCCTGGCGAAATCGGCTACTAGGAGACGATACGAGCAAGGCGCGATGGTCGTGCGGCAAAACGACGAAGCTCGGGCGGTGTACTTTTTACTCTCCGGGGCGGTGCAGGTCCTGGTCTACTTCGAAGGGGTCGGTGATCTCCTGACCGGAGTGCAGCGGGATCCGGGAAGCATCATCGGGTGGTCAGCGTTCACAGCTCCTTATCGGTACACTTCTTCGATGGGTTGTGAGGAGTCTAGCGAGCTGATCCGGCTCCCACGTGAGACCTTCGAGGAAATTTTCGAGCAAGATCGCTACCTGGGTTACCAGATCCTGAAGAATGTCGCTACCGCAGTGGACCAGCGACTTGAGGGCGCCGTTACCTTTTTGTTGGAGACGCCAACCATCCCTGGTAGTGAGCTGTGAACACAGGAATAGACACCCTGGACCTCTTGCGCGAATCGCCGTTCTTTGAGGGAATGGAACAGGAATACCTGGAACACTTCGCCCTCCATGCCCTGAAGAAGACATTCGAGCCGGGGGAACATGTAATAAAGCAGGGCGAGCCCGCGACGGCATTCTACGTGCTGGACCAGGGCAAGATCGAGCTGTCCTTCGCGAAACCGGGTGCCGACGCGGTAGCTCCAAACGAGGATTCGGGCTCCGAGATGGAAGGACAGACCCCGCCCCACCTCGTTGGTCACCGAGGTTACCCCGTCGGCTGGGCCTCGATAGTGGAGCCGCATCGCTACCGGGCGACCGCCGTCGCACGCGAGCGTACCGAGATACTGGTGCTGGAGAGGAATCTCTTCGAGGAGTACGCTAAAGAGAGGCCGGACTTCGGCCTTGCGTTCATGCGCCGCGTCCTATGGCTCATCGGGAACCACCTGCGCATGACGCGGACGCGTCTCGTGGCCGCCCGCTACGGGAACGTGTCGCAAACGGTACGCGCCCTCCTTGCTCAGCACGCTGCGGCGCTGAGTGTCACCTCCCCCTTGCACAAGATCCCCCACTATCTGGAGAATCGCCTCACCCTGGACGATGCTCATCGCACTCTGAAGATACTCACGACGGAAGGTAACGAGGCGGAGCGCGAGCTAGCTGCCCAGATAGCAGATCTCCTGGATGAGGTCTGGCGGGAGGTGAAGATTTTCCGCCAACTCCAGGCCATCTACGAGATGGTGGCGAGCGCACCCCCCACGATGAACCCGGAGGAACTCCGACGCAAGAACTGCGAGGCATTTGCCGAGCTTTTCGAGGACACGGATTACGTTATCCGCGGAGAAGAGAATCTGCCGGAGGCGCCGGGACACCTCTTTATCATGAACCACCTCTCTAACCACCTGGATAACCTGCTCCCCAACGATTTTATACTGACGCTCGACACCCACTTCGTGTCGTCCATGATCCTCCTTAGAAAGTACGGCGAGGCGCCCGTGCGCGTCGTTCGCAAGTCCGACCCCGGTGAGTACGGGCATCAGAAGTTCTACGACCGGCTCGGCTACATCTACGTCTACTCCGGACTTGTGGATCCCACCGACGACCGGCTCGTCTCGTCCGAGGAGCGACGCCGACTATTTTTGGACACCGCACAGGAGCATCTGAGGAACGGCAGGAACATCGTCATTTGTCCAGAAGGGACTTCGACTGAGACAGAGAATTCTCCCGTACCATTCAAGACCGGCGCCTTCCATCTGGCAGCCAATGTACAGCCCGAGCCCCTTATTGTCCCAATCTCCGTAGCTAACTTCGACAAGAAGCTTACGCGTACCCGAACGGTCGCAGTCGTTCACGAGCCGATCCGTCTCTCGGAGTATCTCGGTGAGAATATAGACAGCCCTACGCTGCGCGAGTTCGTCAACGACCAAGTTTACACGCGCTTCCAGGACTACGTCCGAGAAGCGGTGCGATTGGCAGCCAGACCGGCCGGTGGGACGGATAGTCTTCGAGGATCAGTGTGACGCGCTCACCGAAGCGATACTTCGAGGAGCAAAAGACAGAGCCCGATGGAGATCCACCACCGCTGACGCGTCCACCGGATTTCGCGTCTTTCTGGGAGAAGACCCGAACCGAACTCGGTCGGACCCCGTTTGCGGTCTCTCGCGAGTTGCTCGAATCGGAAGATCGCGCCCTCGCGTTCGAGAGGCTGAGCTTTGACTCCCTGGGAGGAGCTCGCGTTTCAGGGTACGCAATCCATTGGAAGGACGACGTTTCTCGGCCACTGGTCGTACACAGCCACGGATACGGTGGCGGGTTCAATTTCATGTGGCACTGGGCAAAGGCGGGTCTGAACGTGGTCGGCGTGCAGGCCCGAGGCTACGGACTCTCGGGAAGTGCGCTCCCTACTCCCTCACCGCACGGGTACATCCTGACCGGGATCGAGTCCCCCGAAGAGCACGTTCTGAGGGGCGCCGTATGCGATTACGCGCGTGCGGTCGAGGTCGGCAGGGAGATCCTGGGGGCTTCCGTCTCGCGTACAGTCTTGCACGGTGCGAGCTTCGCCGGGGGACTTGCCCTGATGGCCGAGGCTGTTGTACAGATCGCGGACTTCCTTGTCGTGGCGGTACCGAGCTTCGGGTGGGCCGAAGGCCGGCGGTTCCTCGTAGAGGAGGGCTCGGGACAGGAGATCAACCGCTATCTAGAAGCGCACCCCGAACGCGAAGAAGATGTGATGTCCGTACTCTCTTATTTCGACTCGATGAACTTCGCAGTAGACATAAGCTGTCCAACACTCGTTGGCCTGGGTCTGGAGGATACCGTAGTCCCGGCCCCCACCGTGTACGACATCGCCAATCACCTCGGCGGCCCGCACCAAATCGTGCGGCTGCCCGTGAGCCATACGGAGCGTCCGAAGGAGAAGCTGTGGGAACGGTTCGAAGCGTACTGGCTCCGTCTAGCAGTAGAAGGAGTTCCGCCGTACTTCGGAGAGAGAAAAGAGCTATCTATTTAGGAGGTTCGCTTTGGCTCTAGACTACACTTACCGTATCAAGCAACCGCACCGCACGGGTCAGCTCGCCAAAGTTGCTGGAAAGATAGCCGAGGGTGGTGGTTTGATCGGCGACGTAACCACCATCAGCGTCGGCCAGGACGCCTCGATACGCGAGATCACACTAGAGGTTCAGGACGAAGACCACGGCGAACGCCTCGTCGGCATGATCGGAGAGCTCGATGGCGTCCAGGTCCTCTGGGCTCGCGACCGGGCGCTCCTCCGGCACGATGGTGGCAAGCTCTGCATCCGTTCGATAAACCCGGTCAGGACCGTCCAGGACATGCGCGACGTGTACACACCAGGGGTTGCCCGAGCCTGTCAGGCAATCGCCGCAGACCCCTCGCTCGCGAGCAGCCTGACCATGATCGGCCGCAGCGTCGCAATCTGCACCAACGGCACCCGCGTGCTGGGACTTGGAGACATAGGACCTACGGCGTCGATGCCGGTAATGGAGGGAAAGGCGGTCTTCTACCAGCAGCTCGCCGGTGTCTCGGCGATGCCTATCCTGATAGACACGAAGGACGTGGACGAGTTCGTGGAGACAGTAATACGCATCGCGCCGACGTTCGGCGGTATACACCTGGAAGATATCTCGGCGCCGGAGTGCTTCGAGATAGAGGCCCGCCTCATCGAGGCCCTTCCGCAGCCTGTGATGCACGATGACGTGCATGGGACCGCCGTCGTGACGCTAGCGGCGGCGATGGTGGCCTGCCGCCGCGCGGGCATCACGCTCGAAGACGCGGTCGTCGGGCAGATCGGTCTCGGAGCGGCGGGGTTCGGGATCGCCTCGTTGATGGTAGACGGCAAGGCGCGCCGGGTCCTGGCTTCGGACCCGAACCCGCTCTCCCACGAGCGCGCCCAAAAGAAGGGCATAGAGATCACCGACATGGATACCCTAATGCGTGAGGCTGACGTGGTCGTGGCGACGACCGGCGTGCCGGGCCTCATAAAGCCGGAGATGGTTCGGGAAGGTCAGGTCATCCTGGCGCTCACGAATCCCTACGCGGAGATAGAGCCCGAAGTTGCCGAGAAGGCGGGCGCGGCGTTCGCCGCCGACGGCAAGAGCGTGAACAACGTCCTCGGTTATCCGGGACTCTTCCGGGGCGCCTTGCTCGCCGGGGCAAGAGAGATCAACGTGGCGATGAAGCTCGCCGCCGCCGAGGTCATCGCCGATCTGACCGAAGAATCCGAGTTGGTCCCCGAAGTGCTCGACAAGAACGTCCACGAGCAGGTCGCGAACGCCGTCAGAGACGCCGCCATAGAGAGCGGAGTCGCCCGGCTGGACGCGGCGCCGTCAGGGCTGTAGGTCTAAGCTCCGGCCGGAAGAGCGACCTGTATCTCGGAACAGGCGTCGACAGGGAAACAGTAACGCCTACTCTAGACCCCTCTCGATCAACTGCCGAGCGCGCTCCCGGAGGAAAGTCCGGTCGGCTTTCATGCCCTCGGGAGCGTCCATGGGCCAAGCGTGGAAAGCGCCTGGTATCTTGAACCTCGGCAGTATCGGCTCTAGCTCCTTTGCCAGATACCGAGGGTCGAGAGTGCCGCTCACCGTCTGTACGAAGGCCACAGGACGTTCGCCAAACTCCTCGTCGAGGATAGGCACAACCACAGCCTGCTCCACACCTTCGATCCGGCCGAGAGCATCCTCTATCTCCTCGGGCTGGATGTTCTCTCCACCGGAGATAAAGAGGTTGTCCCTGCGGCCCCGCACGCGCAGAGAGCCATCCGCTTCGAGGGTCCCCAAGTCTTTCGTATGGAACCAACCGTCCTTATCTCGCGCGCGCTCTATATCCGCGCCCTCGACATAGCCGGCGAAGAGAGTCGCGCCCCGGACCAGGATCTCTCCCTCTTCCGAAATCGAAACTTCGCGATTAGGCAAAACACGGCCAGAGGCGTGAAGCTCTTCGGCATCTGCGCCGGGAGATGTGGTCGTCACCTGCGAGGCCATCTCGGTGAGGCCGTAACTCGTGTGGATGGGGAGGTTGTGGTCAAATGCTTCATCCACGAGACGGTCCGGCATCGGACCGCCTCCCATCAGGATGGCCTTCAGAGAGCTAAGATTCGCGCCCTCATTCAGTAGCCTCTGGAGCTGGGTGGCGACCAGCGAAATGTGGGTAGCGCCGTAGCGGACTATGGCCTCACCGAGCGGAGTGTGGGTGTCCGGCAACGAGATGGTGGCCCCCGCGAGCAGACAACGGAAGAGGATGGAGAGTCCACCAACGTGATAGAGAGGCAGGGAGTGCAGCCATCTATCGCCCGGCGCGAGCGTGATGTTGGTATTGGATCCAAGTGCGCTGTAGTAGTGGTTACCGAAGGTGTGCAACGCAGCCTTCGGCGTACCCGTGCTGCCGGAGGTAAATACTATAGTGGCGGGTTGATCCAGCACGACCGTCTCCGGGTCTTGCGGCGCGGCTCCCGCCGCATTCTCCCGCAGTACTGTCTCGGGTCGCAGCTTCTGGATGGTGGAGTCCACCACCTCCAAAAGCTCTTCGTCGTCTGATACCAGAACTTTGCATCCAGCCTTCCGCAACAGCGCAGTCACGCCATCCGGCGGCACGCGGGTGCTGACCGGACACGCCACGCTACCGGACCGCAGCAAGGCCAGAAGCAACACTACGTAGCTCTCATCCTTGGACAGATATAGCGCGACCCTACTCCCGGCCTCGCAGCCAAGCTCCGTAAGCCGGTGTGATGCGGCCGACACGCGAAGGTCCAGTTCCTGGTAGGAGAGCGTAACCCCACCACTTACGATGGCCGGAGCATCCGGCGACGCGAGAGCCGCCGAACGCAAGGGACACGGCGTCTGCACTATATCTCCTCCGGTCATGAAGCTATGTTATCTAACCCGGCTCAGAGAGCGGTGCTCAATCTCACGCCGGGTACTCGACGTTGCCCGGACGTCGACGTAAGCCGCTGGAAGGTCCAGGCGCGGGCTGACGGCGTCTTCGGCCAGCCGGCGGTAAGTGTCGAGGCCGGCCGGCACTTCCTCATCGCCTATCCCGGCGGCGAGCGCTACGAGGGCCATTGTGCCAATGCCCGTTTCGTAGGCGGAGCTGACGACGGGAGTGATGCCGAGGTGGAGAGCCCGTTCGGCGAGTCGCAGCGTGCGGGAGATCCCGCCGAGCAACGTCGGCTTGAGCACGACGGCCCGTGCGTAGCGGTGATCCTCAAGCGCCTCGGGGTTCATACCGATCAGCGACTCATCCAGCGCAACGGGTATACGGTGGTTCCTGGCGAAAGCGGGTAGATGCCTCGGGTCCGCGAGCGGCTCCTCGATGTACTCGAAGTTCAGGTCAACCGCGCAATGGACGAACCGCTCCGCGTCTTCGAGACTCCACACCCGGTTCGCGTCGAGGCGGAGTGAGATCTCTTCGCCTAGTTCCTCATTTAGCTCGCGGATAAGCTCGATGTCTTCCTCGATGGTCCGGCTGCCTACCTTGAGCTTGATCGCACGGTAGCCGTCCGCGCGCATGAGACGAACTTCACTCAACACTTCGTCTGGCGATCCCGCAAGCAGGCCGTTTACCGGTACGGTTGGTCTAGGGTGAGGAGAGATCAACTCAGGTAGCGATACGCTGCGCGCGGCGGCGTACAGGTTCCAGACGGCGAGCTCGAACCCGAACCGGACAGAGGGCATGAGGTGAAGGAGATCCAACTCCCCGGCGAGGGTCCCAGCCGCGCCCACCCAGTCCTCGTTCATCCTGCGTCCGGTCATGGATGCCGCAAGCCCTAGCAATTGCTCCGCGGCTTCCTCCGGGCTCTCGCGGCTGAAACCGGGTAGCGGTGAAGCTTCGCCCCATCCGATCACGCCTTCTTCACCGGTCAGCTCCAGCAAAACGCCTTCACGGTGGCGCAGCGTGGCGCCCTTGAGCACCAGCGGCTCGGCAAAGGGCAGCCTGTAACGGTAGAGGTCGAAGCCGGTTAGCTTCATGAGAACGGGCCCTCTATGGACGATGCGGGAACTTCGAGAAATCCGGCTTGCGCTTCTCCTTGTAGGCGTCGCGCCCTTCCTGGGCCTCTTCGCTCCCATAGAAGAGGAGGTTCGCGTCGTGGGCGAGTTGCTGTATGCCGGCGAACCCGTCCTCGTGGGCGTTGAAGCTCGCCTTCAGCATCCGCAACGCGAACGGCGAATGTTCCAGCATCTCCCGGCACCACTGGACGGTCTCTGTTTCGAGCTCGGCGAGCGGCACGACCTTGTTAACGAGCCCCATGCCGAGGGCTTCCTCCGCCGAGTACATGCGGCAGAGGAACCATATCTCCTTCGCTTTCTTTGGTCCGACGAGCTGGGTAAGGACGGAGGCGCCGTAGCCGCCGTCGAAGCTGCCGACTTTCGGACCGACCTGTCCAAATTTGGCGTTATCCGCGGCGATGGTGAGGTCACAGATCACATGCAGCACGTGTCCCCCGCCGACCGCGTATCCGGCGACCATCGCCACCACGGGCTTTGGGCAACGACGGATCTGTACGTGCAGATCCGTAACGTGAAAGCGCCCAACCGACGCGCCGCCGGGAGTGCGCCGCGGGTCGCCGGGGTCTTCCAGGTAACCGGCATCCCCACGCACCTTCTGGTCCCCACCGGAGCAGAAAGCGTCCGGCCCCTCTCCGGTAAGGATGATGACACCCGTCTCGTGGTCTTCGCGGGCATCTTCGAAAGCACGTTGCATCTCCATGACCGTCAGAGGACGGAAGGCGTTACGCACCTCGGGGCGGTTAATGGCGATCTTCGCGATCCCCTCCGCCTTCTCATACTTGATGTCCGTAAACTCTCCGGCTGGTTCCCAAGCTATGTTAGTCATGGACTGGATTATAGGGAGTAGAGAATATCTTGCAGTAGCGTCAGATACGCCCCCGGAGCCTCCACGCGCACGTTATGCCCCACGCCCGGAACCACAGCCGTTCGCATCCGGGCGTTTAACGCCGCCATACGATGAGAGATTTCCACAAACTTTTCGTCCAGTTCCCCCGCGACCGTCAGCGCTGGGACCCGCAATCCGGCTAGCTCCTCCCACAGCGAAGGCTGGCTTCCCGTCCCCATTCCCCGTAGCGAGCGTGCAAGCTCTTTTGGATCGCTCCGCAACCGAGCCTCGATGATGCGTTGAAGCCGATCCTCATCCCGCGCCAGCGAAGTGAAGAGAGGCTGCCGGTACCAGTCGTTCAGGAACTCCTCGAAGTCACCGGAATCCAGACGCAAGGCTCGTTCCTCGTCGGCGCGGCGACGCTGCTCTCGTTCTTCTTTGCTCTCCAGGCCCGGCGAGGCGGACTCCAGGAAGAGCCCGCTGCATCGTTTCGGGTAGCGCAGCGCTATGAATAGTGCGAGCCGCCCGCCCATTGAGTATCCGGCGAAAGCGGCGCGTTCGGTCCCGGTCTCGTCAAGCGCGGAGATCACCGCCCGCGCCGCTCTCTCGAAGGTGTACGTCTCCCGCGGCAGCCCGACCGAAGCTCCGTGTCCGGGAAGATCCACGGCGAGGCATCGGAATTGTTCGTCGAGTCCCACCATTACGTCCCGCCAGTCCACCGCGGAGCCCATAAAGCCGTGCAGGAAGAGTATGGCGGGACGCCGAGTATCACCAGAGAGCGTGTAATGCAGTTCGCTCAATGCAATAGCCTAGCCGGAGATCCCGGCCAGCAACTCCTGGTGTAGCCTAACGTTCTCCTCGCGATTCGTCGTTACCTCGATCAAGGTCGAGCCGTCGTGAGCGCAGGCAGTTTTGTAGGCTCCGATGAACTCCGCCGCCGTACGGGGCTGTTTGTAAGCGAGGCCGAACATCCGCGCCGCGCTCTCGAAGCCAACCCCCTGGGGCGTGCCGAAGTACGGCTCGAAGAACTCTCCGTGTCCGGCAACCGGCAGGAAAGAGAAGATGCCGCCGCCATCATTGTTGATGACGACCACGACGACGGGTATGCGCCGCAGCATGGCGAGCGAGTTCAGGTCGTGAAGCAAGGCGAGGTCTCCGATGAGAAGCGTGACCGATCCGCCGAGACCGCGAGCGAATCCGGCGGCCGTGGCAACGGTGCCGTCTATGCCGCTCGCGCCCCGGTTGGCGGCGACGGTTACGGATACGCCGTCGGTGGCGGCGAAGGTGTCCACGTCCCGGATCGGCATACTGCTCGCTACGCACAAGCCGTGTCCTTCGGGGATGTGTCGTGAGACGAGGCACGCCACGAGCGGCTCGTTGAGCTTCTCTGTCTCCGATAAGAGCTGGTCCATTCGTCCTCCGGCGCTCTTCGAAGCATCACGCCAGCCATCCGTCCATCCGGCGGCGCTCTCGGATGGGCGCTCCGAGGCGATACGCGAGAGTGTGGCGCAAAAGTCCATTACGTCGGCTTCGACGCTGTGGGTCACGAGATGGCCGGGGTCCAGGCGGAAAGGGTTATCGCGCGCGACGACGTAGGGGTTGGGACGGCTGCGGGCCAGGAACTGCTCCAGGCGTTTGGAGAGTGCGCGGCCGCCAATGTGCAGCACGGCTTCCGGCGTGTGCGTCCCGGCGAACTCCTCAACCGCCAGGAGCGCGTCGTAGTAGGGCGAGAGGTTTTTCGAGTCCGCTCCGAGACGGACCTGGGATCCCACGTCCGGCAGGAGCGGCCAGCCGAGAGCGTCGGCTAGACGCAGCACAGCCTCGCCCTGCTTCCTGGATGAGAGACGGCCCGCGACGATCAGTCCGCGTTCGGCCGGGCGAAGCGTTTCCCACAGGGCTTCTATCTCCGCCTCGTCCACCGCCGGTTTCGTGGCAGCGTAGCGCGTGTAAGGCTCCTGGCCGCTCCGCCACCTTTCGGGGCCGGGTAGGGGCTCGTCCCCCTCATCAGGCAGGAAGGGTTCGCGGAACATGAGGTTGAGGTGAACGGGACCGTGAGGCGCGCGGCGGGAACGGTATACGGCCTGGTCGACGGTGGTCAGGACCATCGCCGGGTCCACGTTCGCGTCGGGGGCGGGCAGATCGAAGCGCCAGCGGACGTAGTCGCCGAAGATATCCGGCTGATCTATGGTCTGGTTCGCGCCGGTCTGGCGAAGCTCGGGCGGCCGGTCGGCAGTTAGCAGGACCATCGGTACGCCGTCTACGGATGCCTCGACCACGGCGGGCAGGCCGTTTGCCACGGCGGTGCCGGAGGTGGTGATCCAGGCGGCGGGCCGTCCCGTGGCGCGGGCGTAGCCGAGAGCGGCAAACGCCGTGCCACGCTCGTCGAAGTGGATGAGCGTTCGGGCTTTGGGGTTCCGGGCAAGGGCGGCGGCCAGCGGAGTAGAGCGAGAACCGGGGGCCAGGCAGAAGAAGTCCACGCCGCAGCGGATGAGCTCCTCGATGATGAGGTCCGCCCAGAGGCGGTTAAGCCGGGGTGTCGGGTTCAAGGCCGAACACCCTGATGAAGTCGCCGATCTTCTGTTCGATCTCCGCCCACTCACCATCGGGCGTGGAACCGGCGACGATGCCCGCTCCAGAGTACAACGCCAGGCTGCGGCCCCGGACGAGCCCGGAGCGAAGACCGACGGCGAACTCCGACGCGTCCGCGCCGATCCAGCCGATAGGTCCCGCGTACCATCCTCTATCGAACGGCTCCAGGTCCCCTATCTCCTTTAGCGCCTCTCCCCTCGGATAACCGCCGACAGCCGGTGTAGGATGAAGCGCTCCGAGCACCTCGGCGTCCGTCACGCCCTCGCGCAACGTCCCGCGAACCCGCGATACGAGGTGCCGCCCCCTCGCCAGCTTCATCTCCGAGGTCAGGTCTTCGACCTCTAGCTCTTCGCACAGTGGCTCCAGCACCTCTCCTATACTGACCCTGACGTAGGAGTGCTCCGCCCGGTCCTTCGCACTCCCGAGCAACTCCTCGCGCAGCTCGTCGTCGTCAGCCTCGGAGACGCCGCGCGGCCTGGTCCCCGCCACAGCCTCGCTCCGGATGGACTTTCCATCTCGCCGGAACAACCGCTCCGGCGTCGCTCCGACGAACGTCACGCCCTCTTCCGGCTCCACGTAGAAATGAAAACAGCCTGGCGTAGTAGCCTTCAGCCTCTCGACGAGCAGCGCGGGGTCCACGTCGTCCTCGAACTCGAACTCGGCGCGGCGAGCGAGAACCACCTTGTCCAGCCGCCCCTCCTCGAAAGCCGCCAACGCGCACTCTATATTACGCGTCCACCCGTTCAGGTCCGGGAGGTCTCTACGATGAATCGGTCGCGGCAGAGTCTCGGGGGCGTCGGAGGGTCCCGGCGGGAAGTTCAGTTGCTCGATCTGATCCAGCACCTCCTCGAACCTGTCCGCGTCGCGGGGCAGCACGAGGTTGCAAATGAGGATTGACTCTCCCAACCTCCGCCGCAACTCAAAGCGCGGAAGCACGAAACGATATGCCCCGAACGATCTCCATTCCTCTTCGGGCTCATGTGAAGTATCGAAGCGAAGCCCCCCATAGTAGCGCGTCAGCGAGCGCGCCCGCGCGTCGCCGGATTGGAGCAAGGGCGCGATCCGCTTGTGTAGCGCGGCTGGCGTCTCGGGCGCATCGCTCTCTTGAAGGTCCGCGACGCCTACAGCCGCTATCTCCATACCATCGCCGCGCCCGGACCAGTAGAGCTTCGAGTCAAGCCGCTGCTCTCTCAGCCAGCGTAATGGTTCCACGTTTCCAACCGGCACCGAGAGGTGAACGACCCGAGCCTCGTCCGCCAGCGCTGGTATCTCATTCCCGCCGGCCTTCGAGAGCGTCCGGCTCGCCTGGTCCGCGAGAAGCCACCGGGCATGGGCGTCGGGTTCCGAAGCCCTGACGTAACCTGGATCCAACCTGTGGTCTCTACTCAACAAGCTCTGAAGGTCTCCCTCATCGCGGATAACGAAACCTGTCTTCTTGATCAGTAGTGTATCAAGGCGCGGCGTCCTACCTAGAGGTCTCTCTCACAATCCGGCCTCTCGGTGCAGTCTCGGATACAACTCTCTGTAGCGAGCGTACACGGCATCATAGCCAGGACTCGCTTCACCGGGCTGAATCTTCCTCTCGGGCGCCGGGGTGAGCGCGCGAATTTCATCGGTCCCTCTGTACACTCCAGAGGCGATGCCGCCCAGGAAAGCCGCTCCACGGGCGGAGGCCGCCCGAGCTACTTCGTCGGGGAGCAGCAACAGGGGCCTTCCCAACACGTCCGCGAGGAGCCGCCGCCAGGGCTCGCCGGCCGTGCCGCCGCCCGCCAGCCTGAGTTCCGGGACCTGCGCTCCCGCCGCTTCCAGCGCCTCCACGCCTTCCCGCAGCGCGAAAGCCACGCCTTCCAGGGCGGCTCGCAGGAGGTGGCCGCGAGTGTGGTTGAGGCCGAGCCCGGTCCACGCGCCCCTGGCATTAGGGTCGAAAGGCGGGGTCCGTTCACCGCTCAGATAGGGCAAGAACGTAGCGCCTTCAGCACCGGGCGGCGTCGCGAAGGCTTCCTCGTAGACGTCCTCCCAAGAAGCTCCGAGTACCTTGCGAGCCCACTCCAGGGCGAGGCCAGCATTCTGGATCGCCGCCATCGCGTACCAGCGGCCGGGGCCTTCGAGAGCGGTACGGTAGAGGTGGGTACGCTCGTTCGAGTCCGGGTCGGGGTTGTCTCTTGGGACCACGATCTGACCTCCCGTCCCGACGGTTAGCTGGACGACTCCCGGCTCGAACAACCCGCTCCCGAGCATCGCGGCGGCGGTGTCTGCGGCGCCAGCCGCAACCGGGATACCTTCCCGCAAACCGAGCGTCGCGGCGGCTTCTTTGGATAATTTCCCGGCGACGCTCGCGGATGGCGTAAGCGGTGCGAGCAGGTCCTCTCGAAGGCCGAGCGCCTCTATCACGCCACCCGCCCATCCATCTTCTTCGAGGTCGTAGAGCAGAGTAGCGGATGCATCCGAAGGCTCGGCGGCGGCTTCTCCGGTGAGGCGGAGCCGCAGCCAGTCCTTGGGCTGGAGCGCCCAGCGGGCGGAAGCGTAGACACCTCTCTCGTGGTCGCGTATCCACAGTAGGCTCGGTCCGGCCATGCCAGCAGAGACCGGGTTCGCGAGCTTGCGGCGCAGGCTTGAATCGAGGTCACGGTACGCGGCGAGTTGATCCACGGAGCGGGCGTCGGCCCAGAGGACGGCATTGCGCGATGGACTACCGTTAGCGTCTGTCAGGACGACGCCGTGCATCTGGCCGGAGAGCCCGATCCCCTCTATCTCTCCGCTACGCTCACCGACGGCCTCTCTGATGGCTTCCGCCGCCGCCTCCCACCACTCCTCGGGGTCGGATTCGGCCCATCCGGGACGTGGAGATTGCACGGCGTAGGAGATAGCGCTCTCTCCAACTGCCTTCCCATCCGAATCCATGCACAAGGCCTTGACCGAGCCGGTGCCGAGATCTAAGCCAAGCAACAAAGCGATGCGCCTCCCTTACGCTGACCTACGACTTCTTGATGCCCTCGAGCTCTCCCTGAACGATTATGCGCTTGGAATAGTCCGGCAGCGTGCAGGCCTGCAAACTGACTATGTTCTTTCCCTTGACGGGGTTGAGAACATGCAAGTCTGTGGGATCCACGACGATTACATCGAAGACTTTGTAAGTGTATTTCTCTCCGTTGGCGTCGGTCAGGTAGATATCGTCGCCGTTTTGCAACTTGTCTATATCGTAGAAAGACAGGTAACTTCCGGTGCCGGAGTAGCCGAGGCGGTGCCCGGCGATATATACGTTGGCCGTCTTCTCCCAGGGATAACCGGTGCCGGTGAGGTGAATGGCGGCGTTGTCTTTGAGAAGTGCCTCGTCCGTGCCGGCTCCGGTTGGGATCCTACGGTCTTTTATCCGCTGCATCTTGGGTATGGTGAGCTTCAGCGTCTTGTCGCCTGGCGCCTTGACGACCATCTGCGCTTGCTTATCCGACTCCTCCGAACCTTTTTTGGGAGCGACCTGTTTGTCCCTGGCCTCATCCGGCATCTTCTTCGGAGCCTGGGTGGATGAACCGCAAGCGGCGAGGCCCACGACTATCGCCAGCGCCGCCAGAATGAAAACCAAGTTCTTCAGACGCATCTGAATGGCGCTCTAGGCTCCAGTATCCTGCAGTTCGCCACGGACTATTATCCTGTCGGTGTTCGAATAATCCGGATTGCCGTTTGCGTCGAAATGGATGATCTTGCAGGTCTGAAGGGTGACGATATTCTTACCAGGGACGGGGTTCAGAACACTGACTTCCGTCGGGCTGATCTCCTTCTTCTCGTATACCTTGTAGGTGTACTTTTTACCATTGGAGTCGGTGATTATAAGGTCGTCGCCGTTCTGGAGCTCGTCAACGCCATCGAAAGCCTTGTAACTTGGGGTACCCTGGTAGCCCGCGACGTGGCCGGCGATGTAGACGTTGGCTACCTTCTGCCACGGGAACCCTGTGTACAGGATGTGAACCGCCGCATTATCCATCAGTAGCTGCGTGTCGTCTCCGCGTCCGGTTGGGATCTTGTCGATAGTCTTGTTTAGCTTCGGGATGGAGAGACTGAGGGTAGGGTCCTTGGGGACGGCGGCCACGATATCCTTGCCCCCGCTCTTCTCCTTGCCCTGTGTGGGAGCGGGCGTCTCACTCTTCTTGGTCTTCTTTGAGGCGCTATCCTGACTCTTCTTTGCCTGCTCGGATTTCTTGGAGGGCTTCTTGTCCGCGCTACCCTGATCCCCGCCGGACGACTGGCCGAAAGACCCGCAAGCAGCGAGCCCCACTACCATCGTCAGCGCCGCCAAAAACAAAACGAACTTCTTCACACGCATCTCATCACCTCTTACAATAGCTGTCTGCCGACGAAAACCTTTACAGGCCCGTAATCACTCCCTTGTCACGAATATCTTAACGCTCGAACGTAACAAAGAAGCTACATTTCGATCAAAGGCTTATTACATGGCCCAACTCCACGTCGAGCCCCGTAAACAAAGCCTGGTCACGTATTCCATTTTGCCGGGGGATATATTAAGCAGAATACGCCGCATTGTAAAGCTGGATACTTTGAGGAATACAGGACTTATCAGGCCCACACCGCCCTGACTTTTTGAACTCCAGAGAAATTCTTTAGCCAGGTCTCCTATCAATCTCAAGTCCGTATCCTCTTGTTAAAGGCGAAAAGCCAGGAACAGCCAAAAAGTTCCGTAACTCAGCTTGACACATCTGAATATATGTGTAAACTGCATATAGGTCCGAATAAAGAGCCTGGTAATTAAAAGAGACACAGGAGGATTGAAGATGGCTACCATGGAGAAGGCTAACAAGGCTGCGGAGCGTTTGAGCAAAGTGACGAACGACTCGTACAAGACGTTCATAGATCACACGGTGGCATTGCAGGAGCGCAACGTACGTTTCGCTCAGGGTGTCGTCAACGATACGACGCAGGAGATCCGACATCAGGCGGAGAGCAACCAGGCGCTGACCCAGGAGCTCGTCGAGCGGGCCGAGAAGCAGCGCGACGCTTTCCAGACGCTGGTCGAGGAGTCGGTCGATTCGTATATGGACTTCGTGTACGCCCCGTTCTCCTACTACAAGCAGGGTCTACGTCTCGTCGAGAACAATGAGGCCAAGTTCGCTATCCCGAACTACGACGACTTGAACGTTGGAGAGATCTCCCAGAAGCTTGATGCCCTGAGCGCCGAGCAGGTCCGTCAGGTTCGCGAGTACGAGAAGAAGAACAAGAACCGCGACACCCTGATCGAGCAGTTCGACCGCAAGCTCAAGTCCGCTTCGTAAGGGCTTAACAAGTACGAAGGAAAGGGCCGGGAGGAAATCCCGGCCCTTTCTCTTGCCTTTCTAAACGTTAGTTCAGGTCTACTTGAGAAGGTCTTTCAAGTGGCCCTTCTTCTCCTTCATGGTGCCTTTGCGCTGATCCGCGCGGCCCTCGGCCTTCTTGTCCCGGTCGCCGCTCAGGGCGCCGGCGGCCTCCTTCATGCGGCCCTTGGCCTTGTCCATCTTCCCTTCACCCTTATCTTCATTGGCGGTGTTGCGTTGCCTGCTCATGATCTCTCCTTCCGCAAGCGGTATTTGCTACTTTTGTTTTACCTCCGTCAGTGGGGGGTTAAACCTCTATTCGCATCCATGTAGCTAGAAACTCTCCCGATATCGGAAACGGTCTTTAAATTCTAAAAAGGATCTGCTGGTCGCCGAAGCAACCGTACCAGCTATCGCCGCCTCGCGGATCCGAAGGAAACGCAGGCTTGCACGCCGTTTTGCTGGCATAGCTCGGTTATACTTCTTAGTAAGGCAAGCAAGCTACTGGAGGACTTTTCGTGGAGACGCAAGTGACGCGGCGACACTTTAGCGTCCATGACTACCACCGCATGGCCGAGGCCGGAATACTCCACGAGGATGACCGGGTGGAGCTCATCGAGGGAGAGATAGTAGAGATGGCCGCCATAGGCACGAGGCACTTCGCCTGCGTCAATACCCTCAACCGACTGCTGATGAGCGCCGTTGGTGACGAGGCCATCGTAAGCGTCCAGAACCCGGTGAGGTTAAGCGAGCGCAGCGAGCCGCAGCCGGACCTGGCGGTGATCCAGGCGCGCGACTACAGGGAGTCACTCCCCACCCCGGAAGACGTAATGCTCCTGATCGAGGTCTCCGACACCACCCTCGCCTACGACCGCAACACGAAGCTACCGCTCTACGCGAGGTCCGAGATAGCAGAGGTCTGGATCGTGGACCTCACCGGCGAAGCTATAGAACGGCACACCGACCCGTCCGGGTACGGCTACCGGCATGTAGAGAGGGTAAGTCGAGAAGAAACGCTTACTTCCGTTACTCTGTCTAACATGGCTATTAGCGTAGACGCCGTGCTTGGCTGACCTTTCGGTCCCCTAGTCGCTTACCGGTTCGTCCGTTTCCCAGATCCATCGTTCGTTTTTGAGAGCAGCGTCTATGCGTGGCAAATCGTTTTCGAGGAACTCAATCCAGTGCTTGCGAATCTCCTTCTCTCGATCTGCCTGATCGCTGTTCTCATACATCTCTTTTTTCAGCCATAAGCGAGAAAACACATTGCTCCACTTGCTCCCAAGCTTGCTGGCTCCTCTGAAGACCTCCGGATTGCGACGAACAATCTCGAAGAGTCGCTGACGAGTATCCTCGTCTCCTGGACCAACGAAAAGTTTTATCTCAAGACTGTCAGGATAGTTCCAAACCTCAAACCACACCATCCAATGCAGAGCGGGAACATACCAGTCTCGAACGCCGAACTTGATCTTGCTCTTGCCACTACTGGTACGAAACTCGAAGTCAGAGCTTTCTTCTATGAGACCTTCGATCACACTTTTGATCTCCTCCTGGAGGTCAGGTCGGTGTTCGTAAATTAAATCAAGAGCACGCTTGTGTTTATAGTAGATTTGCTGGCACAACCTTGCTATCTCGGAGTCGCCCACGATATGCCTCCTCAACATCTGTGTGTAATGGGTAACCAGAACCTGCAAATCGGTGTTCGAGACCGAAGCCCGGCTCTGGGCCAGAGAGTCGAGCACTTCGCAGACGAGTCCATAACCGAGAGGTAGATAATTCTCGTGCGACGGCTCGTCTCCGGCGGGAGTTAGATACAGGCCGATTGTCCTGTAGCCGGGATATTGTTGCTTTACAGCCTCGTGGTAGCGCTGGAGCTGATCGTCGTGTTCGTTGGTGTCGATCTTGTTCTTGATGATTACAGCCAGACGGTTACGCTCGTCCAAGAGGAATATGTCTATGTGCTGCCACTCCCGCCGGACTTCCATCTGGCCGAGGTCCCAGAGACTCAACTCGATGGGAGTTACGAGCGCGGAGGCATCCGGCGCGGACATAATGGCTTCCTGTAACAACCGCTTGGCGAAAGCGTCGCCCAAACCATGACTTGCTTGTGGATCGAGCAAGAAAGCCAGGAAAGAAGAATGTCTTATCTCTTGCCGGACGAGACCGACAGCCTCGAAGATGTTGAACCGATCCAGCAGAGCTTCCAGCCGCTCCAGGTCGGCGTTGTTGACCACGAGAGCTTCGAGCGCCTTGCGGTCCAGCTCTGCCTGATCTACTTCGCTCATCTACCACCCCCAAGAAGTACGGGCCGCGCGTTGCGGCCCGTACCATTCTAGCTGAGTGAGTGTCGAGCTTCGGCTGTTATGCCACGGTATCGAAGGTGCGCGCGAGGATCGCCAGTCCTTCCTCTAGCTCGTCTTCGGAAATGTTGAGCGGCGTGAGGGTACGGATGACGTTGCCGTACTGGCCTGCGGTGAGGAGGAGCAAGCCCTCCTGGAGTGCGGCTTCCACGACCTTGCCGGTCCGTTCCTTGTCCGGCGTGCGGCTCCCAGCGTCTTTGACCAGCTCCATCGCGGCCATCGCGCCCAGGCCGCGCACGTCGCCGACGAAGTCGGGGTGCTTCTCCTGGATACCGCGCATCGCGCCCATTACACGCTCGCCTAGAGCGTTCGCCTTGCCGAGGATGTCGTCCTCCTCGAAGGCTTCTATTACGGCGAGGGCCGCGACACAGGCGAGGGGGTTGCCGCCGTAGGTGGTGCCGAGGCCGCCGGTGTGGACGGCGTCCATGATCTCCGCCTTCCCCGTTACGCCGCCTATCGGCATTCCGCCGCCGAGGCTCTTGGCCGTGGTCACGATGTCCGGGATCACGCCGGAGTGCTCGATGGCAAACATCTTGCCCGTCCGCCCGAAGCCCGTCTGGACCTCGTCCACGATCAATACGATGCCGTGCTCGTCGCACAATTTCCTGAGCTGCCGCAGGTAGAAGTCCGGGAACGGTAGGAAGCCACCCTCGCCCGAGACCGGCTCGACGATGATCGCCGCTACGCTCGACGGATGCACGTAGCTTACGAATGCCTTCTCGATGGCGTTGAAACAGTCGCCCTGGCAGCCGCCGGAGCAGTCCTTGCCCGAAGGACACCGGTACGGATAAGGTGCGGGGACCCGGTAGATCTCCGGCACGAACGGCCCGAAGTTTTTCTTGTACGGGTCGGTCTTGCTGGTTAGAGACATCCCGAGCATCGTGCGGCCGTGGAAGGCGTTCTCGAACGCTATCACCGCCGGACGGCCGGTGTAGGAACGCGCGATCTTGACCGCGTTCTCCACAGCCTCTGCCCCGGAGTTGATGAATATGCTCCGCTTCTCGAAGTCTCCCGGCACGAGAGCGTTGAGCTTCTCGGCCAACTCTATATAAGGCTCGTACTCGGTGACGTAGAAACACGTGTGCAGGAAGCGATCCGCCTGCTCCTTGACCGCTTCGACCACCCGGGCGTTCGTGTGTCCGACGTTCAGCACTCCGATGCCGCCGCCGAAGTCTATGAACGTGTTGCCGTCAACGTCGGTAAGGAGCGCGCCTTTAGCCTCCTGCACGAACATTGGCGTGGCGGTCCCGATGCCCGACGAAACAGCCTTGTGCCGCCGCTCCATCAACGCCCGGCTCTTGGGACCCGGTATCTCCGTCTTTATTCTCGTAGACTCCAGCATCTTCGCCACCTCTTCCTGTCGGCCTAACTCGTTCCAGTGTACCTGTTGTCCCGCCCTACGTGATACCCCCAAGAGAGATGTACTTCACGTCCAGGTACTCCTGTATCCCATAATGACTTCCCTCGCGTCCAAAGCCGGACTCCTTCAACCCTCCGAACGGGGCCTGGGCAGTGGAGGGTAGCCCATCGTTCGCACCGATGATCCCGTACTCCAACCGCTCCGCGAGCCTCATCACCCGTCCAATATCGCGGGTGAAATAGTAGGCGGCGAGGCCGTAGACCGTGTCGTTGGCACGCCGGATGACCTCTTCCTCGGTATCGAACGGCAACAGCGCAGCAACCGGCCCGAAAGTCTCCTCTTTCGCCACGAGCATCGAGTCGTCGGCGTCGAGCAATACGGTCGGGGGATAGAAGTTTCCGTTCCCGTTGTCGCCGTTGGCCCGCTCGCCGCCGAGGGCTACCTTCGCGCCTTTCTCCTTCGCGTCGGCGACGTGGCGCTCGACCTTGTCTATGGCCTTTGGCTCGATGAGCGGGCCGACCTCGACACCCTCTTCCATACCGTCCCCGACCTTCATCGCGGCCATCTTCTCGGTGAGGCGTTTCGAGAACTCATCCATGACGCCGCGCTGCACGAAGATGCGGTTGGCGCAAACACAGGTCTGGCCCATGTTACGCATCTTGGAGATGATCGCACCCTCCAGCGCCGCCTCGATGTCGGCGTCGTCGAAGACGATGAACGGCGCGTGACCGCCGAGCTCCAGGGAGAGACGCTTCATAGTGTCGGCGGACTGCTTCATCAGGAGTTTGCCGACCGGCGTGGAGCCGGTGAAGGAGAGCTTACGGACGCGCCGGTCCTCCATAATGGCCGAGGTTATGCTGGCGGCGTCCGTTCCGGCTACTACCGAGAGGACGCCTTTCGGGAGACCGGCTTCCTCGAAGATCTTCGCCATCTCCAGAGCTGAGAGTGGTGTTAGCTCGGAGGGTTTTATGACCATCGTGCATCCGGCGGCGAGAGCAGGGCCGAGCTTGCGGGTGATCATGGCCGATGGGAAGTTCCATGGCGTGATGGCCGCCGTCACGCCGACGGGCCGCTTTATGACCATGATGCGCTTGTTCGGGAAGTTCGCGGGGACGGTCTCCCCGTAGACGCGCTTTCCTTCCTCGGCGAACCACTCGATAAAGGAGGCGGCGTAGACGATCTCGCCGCGAGATTCGGCGAGGGGCTTGCCCTGCTCGATCGTCATCACCCTGGCGAGGTGTTCCTGGCGCTCGTGCATGAGACGCGCGGCCTCGCGCATGATGCCGGCCCGGTACTGGGCGGTCGTCTCTCCCCACTCGGGCTGAACGGCCGCAGCGGCGTCTATAGCCTCCTGCATCTCCTCCCGGCTGGCGTCGGGTAGAGTGGCGATCCCTTCGCCGTTCGCGGGGTTTATGACATCGAAGGTCTTACCGGAGGCGGTTCGATCCATCCACTCTCCACCTACGAAGATATTCTCGGTCATTTCAGTCTCGATCATTCCTTCACTCCTGTTTCTTTCAGTATGGCGATCAAACTCAAGAACTCGTGCGCGATGTTGGCAGCGAGCAGGCTGGTGATCTGGGCCGGATCGTATGCCGGATACACTTCCACCACGTCGCATCCAATGATATTCAGGCCGGCGAGTCCCCGCGCGAACTCCTGCGCCTCGCGGCTTGTGAAACCTCCGATCTCTGGCGTCCCGGTGCCGGGGGCGAAAGCGGGATCAACGAAGTCCACGTCGAACGAGACGTAGACTCTCGCATCGTCCACCCGCTCCCGGATGCGTTCTATCGTCTCCTGCACTCCGATCTTGCGAACGGCGTCTGTCGGAACGAGGTCGAAGCCCATCCGGCGCGCATCCTCCCAATCGTTCTGGTCGTAGATCGAACCTCGCATCCCGACCTGTATAGAACGCTCCGGCCGAAGCAAACCTTCTTCCACCGCCCGCCGGAAGGGCGTCCCGTGCGTGTGCTTCTGGCCGAAGTACGAATCCCAGGTATCCGGGTGCGAGTCGAACTGCACGAGGGCGAGCGGTCCATGCACCGCAGCCGCGGCCCGAAGCTCCGGCAGCGCGATAGAATGGTCGCCGCCGAGCACTATGGGGATGACTCCGGCGCGATGTATAGGCTCCAACCCTTCGGCGATCTTCTCGTAGCTGGCCTCGATGTAGCCGGGGACGACCGGCACGTCGCCGTAGTCTATGACCGAGAGGTGATCGAAGATCCCGATTCCCAGACTCGGATTGTAGCGCCGGAGGAGATGGGACGCGCTTCGGATACCCTCCGGGCCGAACCTTGCTCCGGCGCGGAAGGTAGCCCCGGTGTCGAAAGGCGCGCCGACGATAGCGGCGTCGGCGTTGTCCAGGTCCTGGACGTTCGGCAGGCGCATGAAGGTACGCACGCCGGAGAAGCGCGGGGTATCGAAGGAGTCCGCCGGTTCGTAACGGGTCACCCTTAACCTTCCTCGCTCCTAGTTCAGCAGTCCGGCGGAGTCGGTGTAGGTTAGGTCGTGGGCCTCGGCGGTCGGCCCGTGGACGAGGTTCCCATCCAGCGTGCTGAGGCCCTTAGCCAGCGCGGGGTCGGCCATCGCGGCGTTCTCTATTCCCTGATCCGCTATCTTTATGAGATACGGTAGTGTCACGCTTGTCAGCGCCAGGGTCGAAGTCCTTGCCACCGCGCCGGGGATGTTCGCCACGCAGTAATGTACGACTCCTTCCTCGACATAGGTGGGATCGGAGTGCGTCGTCGGACGCGCGGTTTCGAGGCAACCGCCCTGATCTATAGCCACATCCACGACCACCGAGCCGTCCCTCATGCTCGCCACCATCTCCCGGCTAACAAGCTTGGGCGCCTTGGCCCCGTGAACCAGGACAGCGCCTATAACCACGTCGGACTCGGCGACGTAGGAGGCGGTGCGCGCCCGGTTTGGGATCACCAGGTCTATCCGGCCCTCGAAGATGTCCGAGAGGTAAGCGAGCCGTTTGGGGTTCACATCGAGGATCCTCACAATGGCCCGCATCCCGACCGCTATCTTGGCCGCCTCCATCCCCACGACGCCACCGCCGATGATGGTGACCTTCGCCGCCGGTGTTCCGGGGACGCCTCCGAGCAGCAGCCCCGCGCCACCTTGCGGGCTCTCCAGACAGTGGGCCGCGGCCTGCGTCGCCATCCTGCCCGCCACCTCGCTCATCGGCGTGAGGAGCGGCAGAGAACCATCAGCCGCCTCGACAGTCTCGTAGGCGATTGAGTTGATCTTCTTCTCCATCAGAAACTCGGTGAGTCCTTTATCGGCGGCCAGATGCAGGTATGTAAAGAGCTGCTGCCCCTCCCGGAAACGGTCGTACTCCTCGGGTATTGGCTCCTTGACCTTCACGATCAAATCCGCCGCCTCGAAGACCTCTTCCGGTCCATCCACCATCCGAGCCCCAGCCTTGGCGTACTCCCCATCCGCGAAGCCCGCTCCCAGGCCGGCTCCCGCCTGCACGACCACCTCGTGATCGTGATGCACGAGCTCCGCGACCCCGTCCGGCTGCATCGAGACACGGCCTTCCTTGTCCTTTATCTCCTTGGGAACCCCTACTACAGACGCCATGCCACTCCTTTCCCCGCTGGCTACACCCACAGTATCTTATATCAAGGTTACAATAAACATGCAATGATACTGGCATAAACTCCATTGGGCGAGGCTCGACTGGCGCATGGTGTAGACGGCCGCGTGGATGAGCAGGTTCTGCGCTGACCCACGGTAGATGCGGGCTAAGTCGTTCTGGGTCTGAGGAAGTCCGACAGTAGGGTAACTGCTCTCTCCGCGCGCTGCCCATCGCATCGGAGATACCAACAGTGTCGGCTCGGGTCAGCGGCAGGCATACGCCGACTTTAGCTGACGGACGCAACCACCCAGAATGTCAACTTTCTGGGCGGCATACCGCCTGAAGCGTCTCACGGACCTGACCGCGCAGCCACGTATGTGCTCGATCGCTGTCGTAGCGTTGGTGCCAGGCGTGGATTACGGGAACAGGTGACAAATCGAGCGGGATGGGCACTGTGCGGAGGCCAAGCGCGCGCACCACAGGCCGGCACATGTACTCAGGCACCGCGACGACCATGTCGCTTTCGCGGGCGAAATGGAGGGCGGTCGCACTGGTGGGGGCTGCTGCAACGACGCGGCGCTGCAGGCCGCGGGCAGCTAGAGCGTCGTCGATGGGGTCATGCAACCGACCGCGACGCGAGACGGTGATGTGGTGCGCTTGCGCGTAGCGGCTGATGGTGAGCCTACCGCAGGAGAGTGGGTGGTCCGGGCGAACCGCCGCGATGAGGTGATCGTGGCCGATCGTCTCGAAACGGATCTCCGGAAGAACAGGCTCGGTTGAGCCGATCTCAAGATCGACTTGTCCGTGTCGCAGGTCGTCGGTGTCTGTCGTGGCTTCGGCGAGGAGCCGTAGAGCGACGCCTGGAGCCTGAGCCTGGACGGCGGCGAGCAGCCCGGAGCCGATTGCTGTTGTGACCGCATCGTGGCACTGGAGGGTGAAGGTTCGTTCCAGTGTGTCCAGGTCGAGATCACGCTCGGGAGCCAGCACGGTGTGGGCGTGCTGAACGAGGGTATGCACTTCTTCGCGGACCGCGAGAGCGTACGGCGTGGGGGTCATCGTACGGCCGGTACGGACCAGGATCTGATCTCCCGTGGCACGCCTGATGCGGCCCAGCGTCCGACTCACCGCCGGCTGCGACAGATGGAGGCGCTCCGCCGCCCCGGCCACGCTCCCCTCTTCGAGCAGGGCGTCCAGTGCGGTCAGCAGGTTGAGATCCAGTTGCACGCAGGTAATTATAACCGTATCAAACATGCATTTGCAATCATACAACCTGGGACATAGTCTCTTCTAATACAAGGCTCCGCGTGACAGCGCGGGCCAGCCATGATCAGTGAGGGAGAGACTCAATGCCGACGCACTCCGAGCACTTGACAGATGATAAAGCGCTGCTGTCAGCCATTGTGGCGGCTGTTCAAGCGGCGGGCAGCGTCATGCAGAGCCGCTTCTCCGTTGAAACGCGTCTTGGTAGCCGGGAGGAGGTTGTCGCCGCGATCTACGCCAACGACGAAGCGTCGCTGGTGCCGCTGCGTGAGGCGCTGACCAAGGCCCGGCCTAGCGCCGGGTGGGTTGAGGACGAGCTCGAAGGCGGTGCGCTTCCGCCCGGTGAATGGTGGATCACGGACCCGTCGAAGGGAACATCAACCACATCCACGGGATGACCGACTGGGGTGTGACCGCGACGCTGGTGCGCGACAACGTGTCGGTCCTCACCGCAGTGCACCTCCCGCTGATCGGCAACACGTACACTGCGGTGCGCGGTGGCGGCGCGTACCTCGACAGAGTGCGACTTCATCCGTCTAAAAAGACCGACTTGGGCGCGGCGCTGGTCGGGACTGGTCAGGCGATGCCCGGTGAGGACAGCGAGACCCACCGCCGCATCGGCCAGTCCGTCACCGCGATGCTCGGCGCCACGCTGGTCGTGCGTGTGTCGGTGCCGGCCACCTTGCAGTTGATCCATGTCGCGGCCGGGCGCATGGACGTCTTCTGGCAGTACAGCCAGGTCCGCTCGGGTCTGCTCGCAGGAGCGCTGCTGGTCGACGAAGCGGGCGGCACGGTCACCGACACGCACGGGTGCGCCTGGAGCCTGGAGAGCGAGGACTTTCTGGCCACCGCGCCCGGCCTCCATTCCGCCGCTGTGGACATCTCGTCCGCCATCCACTGAGCGCAACCCAGGGCAGTTTACGCACAAAGGAGTTCACATGAGCACGATCGGAATCCTCGGGACGGGCAGGGGAGATTTTCACCCTTCGCCTTCACCGCCGCTCGCTGGATTGAGGTTGATCCCCGCCTCTCAACATGGCCCACACGCCTTGCCCAAGTTCCTCACACGCTCTAGAAAGGATTACCGATGATCGATGCTGTTCAAGATCGCAGTTTAAAGGTCCGTCCCTGGATGTACCGCGGACCTGGGGTGGCCGGCGGATTGGATCGAAGATCTGGGCGACATAACCACCGCACGAGGAGCTGAGGCACTCGTCCTCCTTGTGCCGCATATCCTTCGCACGCGAGGTTTTGCGCCCTTCGCACTGACGCTCGCCAAATAAACACAAAAACACAAGAACGGCGGCGAAGCTTGTAGACTGTACGTCGGCGTCGGCAAGACCCTCTCCGTCCGCAGCTACCCTGCGCAGGCGCTCTAGCTGTTCTGCTCGCGGAGTTAGTGAGCACGAGCGAGGAACGATCGGCCGCAGGCTAAGTGCGGTCTACTCCGTTGTGTAAATACGGTTTGGCATCGACGCTATTCTGGCGCCTTGCACGCCATTGCGATTCACGGGGCCAACGCGCGGGTTCCTTATACATACGGACAATTTTCCGAAATTATCCCTTCCTCCCCTGTTCGTCTTTTGCTCTTCTCTTTGACTTCGGACTTGCACTCGGAGACCGAACCCTTGCTTTTTCGTGGAGGAGGTTACGATAATGGTTCAGGCGTTCTAGGATAGAAAAGAGGAGGGATCGCGTGTGACGGGGGGCGGGGTGACGACGAACGGTGGTTCGATAGGGTTCTCGATCGGCGAGGTTTCACAGTCAATCGGGCTCGCGCCTCAGACTCTGCGGTTGTGGGAGCGGGAGCGTCTGGTCAAACCTCGGAGGACTGACAGGGGCTACCGCGTTTATACGGAGCCGGATATTGATCGGCTTCGCAAGATCAAGCAGCTACGAAAGAGCGAAGGCCTCAACTTCGCCGCGATACGCAAGCATCTCGGGGCGGCTGAAGAGCCGGAGTCCAACGGCGCCGCTAACGCGCAAGCTACCGCGGCTCCGGGAGAGCAACTCCGCAAGCTGCGCGTGCGGGCGCACAAGACGCTGAAGGAAGTTTCGGAGGCTACGGGTCTCTCCATCTCATTCATCTCGGCGCTCGAACGCGGGGGCTCAGGGGCGTCGGTAGCGTCATTGCGGCTTCTGGCGGGCGCCTACGGGGTCAACATGCGCGAGGTCTTCGGGGCGGACCTCGAACAGAACTCGCCGCTCGTTCGCGGCGCGGATCGGCCCGTGATGCAGTGGGATAACGGCGTGCGCTTCGAGGAGATGGCCTCCGGCGAGAAGGTGATGGACCCATCGTACATAAGGGTCCCGCCGGGCGCGGGGAGCGAAGGCTTCTACAGCCACAACGGCGAGGAATTCATCTACATACTCACGGGTACTCTGTTCGTGGAGTTAAAAGACCAGGGCTCATACGAGCTCGCGCCCGGCGACACGCTCTACTTTCCCTCTACGACCCCGCACCGTTGGTCGGCCGGAGACGAGCCTGTCGAGGCGATCTACGTGAACACCCCACCGACTTTCTAGTCTCTTCTCTTTGATCTCGCCGCGCTCAAGGTTTGCTTTCAGGACGACCTGAAGGACGTGCAAACCGTGGGCGGGAACACGTACTACGCGACCTGGTTTTCCTTCGTCGCCAGCGGCCTTCCTCCTACGGTCGGCCTTATTCTATGTGCGCCCGACCCGTCGTTATCTCGCTGTTTCTTTGCGGAGCGGCGCGCCAACCTCGTGCAAGTGTTGCAGGATCTCCCGGTAGGATTGGAGCACGCTAGTCTCGTGATAAGCGATGGAGTGAACGTGGCAGAAGTCTTTGATGATCGGCTGCGCTAGGCGTAACTTGTTTCGCGGCATATTCGGGAACAGATGGTGCTCGATCTGGTAGTTAAGACCGCCGTACCAGAAGTCGGTGATCGGATGGGCGAAGACGTTCCGGCTGGTCAGTACCTGCCGACGCAGGAAGTCCACCTGGCTGTTCTGCTCCAGAAGAGGCATGGCTTTGTGATTCGGCGCAAAGATCGAGACCATATACAAACCGTAGAGTCCACGATGAACGATGATGAACAGCACCGCTTGCAAGGGCTCTAACGTAGAGAACAGCAAGCCGAAGTACAAGGCGAAGTGCACTCCCATGGCGAGTACCTCGGCCAAAGCTCTCTTTGCCTTCCTCGCCATGAGAAACTCGATGCTGCTGCGGAGCATACTGAGAGCCTGCAGGAATGACAACGGAAAGATCAAGATAGCCTGATATTTCACGACGAACCGCGCGATCCCCCGCTTGTCCAGGGCCTGCTCTTCTTCGAAGGCGAGCAGCGGGATGTCGATGTCGGGGTCGACGTCAATCTGGTTCGGATGTCCGTGGTGCTCGTTGTGCTTGTCGATCCACCACTGGCGACTCATGCCAAGCAGGAAGTTACCGAGGATGAGCGTCAGCCAGTCATTCTTCCAGGGGGTTCGAAAGGAGAATTGCCGGTGTCCACAGTCGTGGGCGACAAGGCTGATCTGAACAAAGACGAAGGCCAGGTAGGCGGCGTTCAGAAGCTGGAGCCAGGTGCTGTCGAGGACCAGCAGTAAGGTCAAGCTTACCGCCAGCAAGCCGAAGGTCAGTATGCTCTTGCCCGCGAAGTAAGCGGGCTGCTGATCCAGGAGCCCTTTCTGCTTGATGAGACGCTTCAACTCAGCGTATGGGTTGGCCCGAGAGCGGGTCGCGGATCCCTCGCCGAGTTCGGATGCCATGCTCTCTCCTGGCACATTTTCCGGGAATAGCCAATCTGGGTTCACGAAGTAAGGTCCTTTCCGACCGGGGTACTGGTCCGCTCCGACTGGCTCGCGTTTCCGACATAAGCCGTGTGTTTTCCGTGCGCTTCAGAGAGCGGGTGGTAAGAATATACCCTCTAAAGACCTTCGAATGCTATTTCGGCTCCTCTTCAACGGAAATGTGTCGAAATGTGTCGAAGTGTGTAGACGGGACACATCGAGGAGTACAACCTACGGGTCGTAGCATTTCTTAACCTCCTCCAAAGAGGATGGCTGGGGCGGACGGGAGCAGGAAGACCTAAAGACTGGCATCGAGGCCAATTTCTTCGGAAAACGCTTTCTCCGGCGACCAGCGCAAGCAAGTAGTCTGGCCTCAAAGCACCTTCGGTGAACAAGAGGAGAATTCGCGAAGGTCCTCTACCATTTGCTACTCTGGGCTAACCTCCCGCATCTTTTCTAACTCGAAGCCCATCACGTGACCGCAGTTCCCGCAGATGAGATCCGCGCGCTTCAGGCGATGAGAACCGTAGCCCCCACCAGCGTCAACCGTGGTGACTTGCTCCATCGAAAACTCTTCTCCACCACACACATTACAGGTAATGTTTCCACCCCTGGACTGGATCGCCTGCCGCAACTCGTCGGCTGACGGGTGTGAAGATAAGCTCATGCCACTCCTTCCTAGTCTACGCCCCAGTACTGGTTACCCTAATCTAACATGATATCATCGTTACATAAATGAGCGCGGGTATCTCTTTCTCCTCTGTCTCTTGGGGTCCGGTTCGTTCACGGCGCCTTATGAGCCTCGACCTGGGTCCCGCAAACCGTATCGGTGATGGGGTATGCGTGGAACCGGTAGACGATAGCATGCGCCGGGCGAACGAAGAGCTTCATCCTTTGTCCACCAGTACAGGACTGATCCAGCGAATATTGGCCGTCCGTATATTCATCTTTATAAGGAAGGCTCGTTACACTAAACTTATCTTGACTCTATTACAGTAACTGTGTATCGTTCGTGCAAAGTAAGGGATCAACCGGCGCCAGCCGGAGGAGGAGACAACATGGACGTTATGCGAGGCCTCGGGGAGCATGGAGAGAGTACGCCTCTGGCGGGTGTGGATAACCTCATGCTCCACTTCACGCCTTTCTCCGAGGACTGGTCAAAGCTGCCGATCATCGTCTCGGGCGAGGGGTGCTACATAACAGACGATAAGGGCCGCAGCTATATAGATGGGCTGGCGGGTCTGTTTACCACGCAGGTCGGGCATGGCCGGACGGAGCTTGCGGAGGCCGCTTACAACCAGATGAAGGAGCTCGGGTTCTTCCCGAACTGGAGTTTTCAGCACCCGAGGAGCCTGGAGCTTGCGGCCAAAATCGCGGAGATAGCGCCGGGGGACCTCAACTCCTCTTTCTTCGTGAGTTCCGGCTCCGAAGCGGTGGAGACGGTCATCAAGTTAGCGCGGCAGTATCACAATGCGAATGGCGAGCCCACGCGCTACAAGGTCATATCCCGAAAGATCGCCTACCACGGCACCACGATGGGCGCTCTCTCAGTTACGGGGATCCCCTCTTTCAAGGCTCCGTTCGAGCCGCTCCTGCAAGGCTTCCATCACGTCCCGAACACGCAACAGGACCCGGAGGGTGCAGCGGACGCCATCGAGGAAGCTATAGAGTTCGCCTCGCCGGAGACGGTGGCGGCGGTTGTTTTAGAGCCGGTACAGAACGCGGGCGGGTGTCTCGTGCCGCCGCCTGAGTACTGGAAGCGGGTGCGGGAGATCTGTGACCGCCACGGAGTGTTGCTCGTCTCGGATGCGGTGATCTGCGCCTTCGGACGACTCGGCGAATGGTTCGGCATCGAGCGCTTCGACGTGACGCCGGACATGAGCACCTTTGCCAAGGGCGTTACCAGCGGGTACTCGCCGATGGGCGGGGTTGTGGTGGGCGATAAAGTCCAGAATATCCTGCGCGGACACGAGTCGATGTTCATGCACGGCTCGACCTTCGGAGGGCATCCGGTCTCAAGCGCGGTGGCGCTGGAGAACATCAAGATCATGGAACGCGAGAAGCTGCTCGATAACGTCCACGCCCTCGAAGGCTACTTCGGCGACGAGCTACGCAGGATGGCGGAAGGTCATCCTATCGTCCAGGAAGTCCGGGGGATGGGTTTCTTCTGGGCGGTAGAGCTAACGCCGGAGCGGGCCGATGGGACGCCGCTCGAAGGCGACGAGTACCAGAAGTACTTCAAGGGCGTGTTGTCGAGGAAGCTGGTCGAGAACGGGCTTATCTGCCGCTTCGACGACAAGGAGGACCCGGTGATCCAGTACTCCCCGGCGCTCATCGCCGACAAGGAAATCCTCTCGAAGATCGCCGACATAACAGACGATGCTCTGGGCGAGTTGGAACGAGAGTTGGGCTACCGGGGCTAACGAATGACTCCGTCGGAGAAGCTCGACGCCGTGGTGGTTGGAGCGGGACTCTCGGGTCTCACCGCCGCCCGCGAGCTTGCCCGCGCCGGCCTCGAAACGCTGGTCCTCGAAGCGCGGAGCCGCCCCGGCGGACGCACGCAAGCCGCGGAGATAGAGGGCGTCACGGTGGACCTCGGGGGCGAGTGGGTGGACGCGGCGCACGCGGAGATACGGCATCTCGCCGCTGACCTCGGCATCACTCTATACCCCTTCGAACAGGGGAAAGAGAACGCGCGCTGGCAGGTTCGGGGTGAGGTCAGTGACGCGTTGCCGCTGGAAGGCCACGACGCGGAGATCTACCGGCGGATGCAAGAGGCGCTGGTGGAGACGGCTACCGGAGCGGACATTGAGCGGCCCTGGATCGGCGCGCCGGAACAAGACCCGAGCATAGAGGACTGGCTGCGATACGCGGGTATGAGCAAGGACGGCATGCACGTGGTCGAGACACTCATATCCAGTTGCGGCTCGACGGCGCCGCTGGAGCGGATGTCGTTCTACTCCTACGCTGTCAAGGTGGCTACCCGCGGTGGTCCTGGCAAGGGCAACGAGTTTCGGGTCGAGGGCGGAGCCGGTTCCATCGCCGAAGCGCTGGCGGCGGATCTCGGCGGGCTTGTGCGCTACTCCGCTCCAGTTACGCAGGTCCGGCAGGACGCGGGCGGCGTCGAGGTACGCTGGAGCGGCGAGAGCGGGCCGGAGACGGTGCGAGCCAGGAGGGTGATATTCGCGATCCCGTTTACCTGCTATCGTGGCATCAACTTCGACCCCGAACCGCCGCCCGTGTTCCGGCGCATGGTCTCATCCTCCGTCTACGGCGTGGTACGCAAGACGTTTTTCGTCTTCGACGAGCCGGTAGACTCTTCCATCTTCGCCGTTACCGACACGACTTTAGGGTACTGTTGCGCGACTCCGGACGTGGATGGCGAGTCACGGGGAATCACCTCGTTCGCCGGTGGCAGTCCCCTGCTCCCCGAGCTAGGTCTCCCACCGGAGGAGCGGAGACGCCGGGCGATGGATCTACTCTCGGGACTGTATAGTCTGCCGGAGCCGGTGGCGGTAGTCGAGAAAGTGTGGACCGACGAGTATTGGACGCGAGGCAGCTATATGATAATGGCTCCCGGAGATATGGCGAATTTCGGCGAACTTATGGGCGAGTCTTTCGGTAACATTCACCTCGCTGGAGCCGAAGGAGTCGCTGCGGCTCCGAGTTTCATGAACAGCGCGGTAAAGGCGGGTTTGCGCGCGGGACGGGAAGTAGCCAGGGCTATCGGACCAGGAGTTGTGAGGACGGTGTGAGAGCTAGCTGGGATCTCATGAAGACCCTTATATATGGGTGTGAGGGATTCGCGGCAGGCCCTCGATAAACAGGAGGCAATGGGTGGAAGATAGAAAGACAAAGCATCGGCAGACGTCTCCCCCGGGTTCGCCGGAGGCCGGGCGCGGGGTGGCCGTCAGGCTTACCGGCGTCACCAAGAACTTCGGGGAGTTCGTGGCGGTGGATGACCTCTCACTCGACATCCACGAGGGCGAGTTCTTCTCGCTGTTGGGACCGTCGGGATGCGGCAAGACCACGACTCTGCGGATGATCGCCGGCTTCGAGGACCCTACTCGCGGAGAGATCTCCGTCGCGGGAGAACAGGTGCAGGGAGTGCCTCCTTACCGCCGGCCCGTGAACACCGTGTTCCAGTCATACGCCATCTTCCCCCACCTCAACGTCTTCGATAACGTCGCCTTCGGCCTCCGGCGCGCCGGGGTGAAGGGCGACGAGCTGCGGAAGCGGGTGACGGAGGCGTGCGCGATGGTGCAACTAGAAGGTTTCGAGAAGCGCAAGCCCAATATGCTCTCCGGCGGCCAGCAGCAGCGGGTGGCCCTGGCGCGAGCGCTCATCAATCGTCCGAAGGTGCTCTTGCTGGACGAGCCGCTCGGCGCGCTGGACCTGAAGCTCAGGAAAGAGCTGCAGCTAGAGCTGCGTACCCTGCAGGAGGAAGTCGGGATCACATTCGTCTACGTCACCCACGACCAGGAAGAGGCGCTCACGATGAGCGACCGCATCGCGGTGATGGACGCCGGAAAGGTCCAGCAGGTCGCCGACCCCGCCACCCTCTACGAGCTGCCGCGCAACCGCTTCGTCGCCGACTTCATCGGACAGACGAACGTGCTCTCCGGAACCGTCGAGTCCGTGGACGGAGAACGGGTGACGCTGCGAACCCCTTCGGGCATGAAGGTCGAGGCGATCGCCCAGGAGGAGACTATAGTGGAGGTAGACTCCGAGGTGTATGCTGCGGTTCGGCCCGAGAAGCTCAGGTTCGGTGATGTGGGTGACAACGTGTGCGTTGTCGAGGTACGGCAGGTAGTTTATTTGGGGTCGAGCACGCAGTACATAGCTTATCTCCCGGACGGAGATAAGCTGGTGCTCTACCAGCAGAACTTCCACGGCGCAGCGGGGCCAGAGGTGGGAGACGAAGTGTCGGTGGCCTGGGACGCGGCCAACTGTCTAGTGCTAGGAGTATAATCATGAGTGGGAGAGAGAACAGGATCTCGCGGGGCGACTTCTTGAGGACGATGGGCGCGGCCGGAGTCGCCGGCTCGACGCTCTCGGTGCTCGCCGCGTGCCAGCCGAACACGACGGCCAAGAGCGGTGGTGGTGGCGGTGGTGGGCCAGAGGAGAAGAAGCTCGCCCTCTACAACTGGTCCGACTACGTTGCCCAGAGCACCATCCCGAGCTTCGAGAAAGAGACCGGGATAAAGGTCACGCAGGACTTCTACTCCTCCAACGAGGAGTTGCTGGCGAAGCTCCAGGCGGGCGGCACCGGTTACGACGTCATCGTGCCGTCGGACTACATGGTCTCGATCATGGTAAAGAGCAACGTCCTTGAGCCACTGAACATGTCCAAGATCCCGAACTTCAAGAACGTCGGCGATAACTTCAAGGGTCTTCCCTACGACAAAGACAACAAGTACAGCGTGCCTTACCAGTGGGGAACCACCGGCATCCTCTACAACAAGAAAGAGGTCGGGAAGCTGGACGGTTCCTGGGACGCCATGTGGGACCCGCAGTTCAAGGGCAAGATCGGGATGCTCAACGACGAGCGAGAGACGCCCGGCGCCGCCCTCTACAAGTTGGGCTACTCCGTGAACTCCACCGACCAGAAACAGCTAGACGAGGCCGAGGCCGAGTTAAAGAAGCAGAAGCCCCTCCTGCGCGGCTACTTCGACTCCACGCAGAACAAGCCCTCGGTCATGAACGGCGACCTCCTGCTCGGACACGTCTTCTCGGGTGACGCATTCCTCGCCCTCTCGGAGAAAGATAATCTCGACTTCGTAATCCCCCAGCCGTCAGCGACGCGCTGGACGGACAACATGGCGATACCCAAGGGCGCGCCGCATCCGGACAACGCCCACAAGTTCATAAACCACATCCTCGACGCCAAGGTCGGCGCGACGCTCTCCAACTACACCTACTACAACACGCCAAACGATGCCGCGCTCCCGGATATCGACAAGGCGCTCAAGGACCTCCCTGGCTACAAGATAGGCAACGAGGTGTTCAAACGGCTGCAGGTTATCGAGGACATCGGGAAGACGACCCGCAAGTACTCGGACCTCTTCACCTCGGTGAAGAGCGCCTAGCATGGGGAAGGGTAAAGGGAGCGGATGGAGTCTAGGACTGGCGGGGTTGCTCTCGCCGGTCACGATCTGGCTCGGGCTCTTCTTCATGGTGCCGCTGCTCCTTATTCTGGCGTACTCGTTCGGGACAAGCGGCGTCTACGGTGGCATAACGCTCGGCTTCAACCCCGGCAACTACCTCAAGGTCTTCGATCCGCTGTACCTCCAGATCATCGTCCGCACCCTCATTATCGCGTTCACGAACACGATCCTCTGTCTGCTGCTCGGCTACCCCTTGGCGTACTTCGTCGCCTTCAAGGGCGGGAAACGAAAGAACCTTTTGATCCTGATGGTCATGATCCCATTCTGGACCAGCCTGCTCTTACGGGCCTACGCCTGGGTCGTGATCTTGGGCGGCAACGGCATCGCCAATCGGGCGTTGCAATTCCTGCACATCACGAACCATCCGCTCGACCTGATCTTTACCCCGCAGGCGGTGACGATGGGTATGGTCTACTCGTACCTGCCGTTCATGGTCCTGCCGCTCTACGCGGCGCTCGAGAAGTTCGACGCCCAGCTAAAGGAGGCGGCCCAGGATCTAGGCGCGAGCCGGTGGCACACTTTCTGGCGGGTTACGTTCCCCCTGAGTATGCCGGGAGTCATAGCCGGGAGCATTCTGGTCTTCATCCCGTCGGCCGGCGAGTTCGTGATACCTAATCTGCTCGGCGGGGCGCGGACCGTGTTGGTTGGGAACCTGATCCAACAGGAGTTCCTCCAGGCTCGCGACTGGGCCTTCGGCAGCGCGCTCGCCGTGATGCTCGCGGCCTTGCTGGTCGGGGCGATCATGTTCTACGTCCGCAAGGTCGGGACCGAGAAGCTGGAGGGAGTATAAACCGTGAGCGCATCTAAGGGCGGCCCTGTCCACAAGGGCCTCGGCAAGCTCCCGGACCGGGCGCTGTTACTGCTCACGGGCCTGGTCTACGCGTTCCTCTACGCGCCGATACTGGTGCTGGTGTTCTTCTCATTCAACTCAACCAAGAACACTCAGGTCTGGACCGGCTTCTCGCTCCAGTGGTACGGTGCGCTCCTCCAAGATCAGTCGGTACTGGAAGCCTTTCGCACCTCCATGATAGTCGGCGTGACGGCCACGGCCATCTCCACGGTCATCGGCACCTTCACCGCGCTCGCCCTCACGCGCAACCGCTTCCGGGGCAAGACCTTCGCAGACTCGACGATCTACGCCGCCACCGTGATGCCGGAGATAGTCGTTGGGGTAAGCCTACTGGTGTTCTTCGTCGCCGCCGGGTTCAAGCTCGGCATAACGACCATCATCATCGCCCACGTGGCCTTCTGCATCTCGTTCGTGACCATCGTGGTGCGGGCGCGGCTGGCGGGGATGGACCGCTCCATCGAAGAGGCGGCCCAGGACCTCGGGGCGAACCCGGTAGAGACATTCTTGCGGGTGACGCTGCCGCTCATCCTGCCGGGGGTCATGGCCGGGGCGCTGCTCGCCTTCACGCTCTCGGTGGACGACTTCGTCATAACATTCTTCGTCTCGGGCGTGGGGTCTAGCACGCTGCCGCTGAAGATTTATTCCATGATCAAATTCGGCGTGAGCCCAGTTATCAACGCGCTCTCCACGGTGGTGCTGATCGCTACGATGGTCCTGATCCTGGGCGGCAGCCGCCTCCTCATCAAGAGAGAGAATGCCTGAGGGACATCGGCCGTCGAGAATAAAGATTGGTGGTATTCATATGGCAAAGATGCCGATCCAGGGGAAAGGGTGATGTAACTTGGCCACGCCGGAGCTGATCGCACCAGGAGTTTACCGGGTGGACGCAGTTAGATTTTCTAACATTATCAACGTGCTGCTCCTGGAGAATGACGATGGCTGGACGCTAGTGGACACCGGCGTCGCAGGCAGCGCGGATCGCATCCGCGAGGCGCTCTCCGCGCTCGGCTCGGGGCCGGAGGACCTGAAGCGCATCTTCCTAACGCACCAGCACAACGACCATACTGGCGGCCTGCCGGGCGTCCTGGAATGGGCGCCTGACGCGGAGGTTGGAGCTTCGGAGCACGAGGCGCAGATCATTTCGGGACAAAGCGGCATGGACTCGTCGAGTAACCCGATTTTACGCTACTTGTCCCGCAACGCGGAACTTCCGGCGACGCCGGTCGGCAAGGTACTGCGCGAGGGGGATCTGGTATCGAGTTTCCGAGTGATCTCCACGCCGGGCCACACGCTCGGACACGTATCGCTGCTCAGGGACGACGATGGCCTGCTCTTTACCGCCGACGCGTTCGGTTGCCTGCCGCGCAAGATCCGGGTCGGCGTTCGCAAGGCGTTCTGTACGGACCCTGCCCTGGCGAAACGCTCGGCGCAGAAGCTGATGGCCGAGGAATTCGGAACCGTGATCTTCGCCCACGGCAAGCCTATCCGCACCGGCGCTAAGGAACGACTGCGCGAAGTAGTTGCCAATTGCCGCTACGCATAGGTGATGAGTTGACGAAACAGTACGACGCAATCGTCGTAGGCTCGGGACACAACGGCCTCATCGCGGCGGCCTATCTCGCCCGAGCCGGGAGACGCGTTCTGGTTCTGGAGCGGCGCGAGGTAATTGGCGGGGCGACGGTTACAGAAGAGCCATGGCACGGCTACCGGCTCTCGACCTGCTCCTACGTGTGCAGTCTCTTGTTGCCGGAGGTGATCCATGACCTCAACCTCAAACGCCACGGCTACGACGTGCGCCCCTTCGACCCGCAGTACTTCGTCCCCTTCCCCGACGGCCGCTACTTCGCGTCGTTCCTGGACGAAGCGAAGACAAAAGAGCAAATACGGAAGTTCTCCAATAAGGACGTAACCGCCTACGACGCCTACTGGAAGATGTGGGAACGAATCATCGCCCGGATGCGTCCGCTTCTCACACGCGCCGCCCCGACCGAAGCTGACATAGAGCGCGCATTCGATGGACCGGAGGGCGAAGAGGACTGGCGGCGGCTTACACAGTCGTGCGTCGCCCAGCTTCTGGACGAATACTTCGAGTCCGAGGAGGTCAAGGCACCTCTGAGCGTCGGCGGCGTTATCGGAACGAACGCAGGACCGCGCACGCCGGGTACCGCCTACGTCAAGTTCCACCACATTCTCGGAAGCGCGGGCGGCTACCAGGGCGCGTGGGGTTTTGTCCGGGGCGGGATGGGCGCCGTGGCGCAGGCCATCGCTTCGTCGGCCAGAGAGCATGGAGCAAAGATCCTCATGGAATCCGAGGTCGCGGAGATAGAGATACGAGATAGAGCGGCGCGCGGCGTGCATCTCCAGGACGGCCGCTACTTCGAAGCGAACATCGTCCTATCGAACGCCGATCCTCATCGCACGTACCTTGGGATGGTCGGGGAGGAGCATCTGCCGGTGGATCTCGCCGAAGGCGTAAAGCAAATGCGCGTGGAAGGCTCCGTCGTGAAGGTATTGCTGGCTCTCGGAGATCTGCCGGACTTCACGGCGCTACCCGGCAAAGACGTTGGACCACAGCACACGGGCGGCATCGTCATCAACCCATCGGTGGACTACCTGCAACGCGCATGGGAGGACTGCGAGCAGGGCCGGCCGTCGGAGCGCCCGTTCATGGAGGGCTACATCCAGAGCGCTACGGAGGAAGGACTCGCGCCGGAAGGCAAACACACGATGAGCCTCTTCTGCCAGTACGCGCCCTACACGCTGGCCGAGGGTACGTGGGAGGAGCGGCGGGCGGAGATCGGGTCGAATATCGTAAACACCTTCGCGGAGTACGCGCCGAACCTGCCGGACGCCATCGAGTACATGGAGGTGCTCGGTCCGCCGGACATAGAGGCCCGGATCGGGATAACCGGCGGCAACATCTTCCACGGCGAAATACTGCCGGACCAGATGTTCGGCGACCGTCCAGCCCGCGGCTACGGCGGCTACCGCACCCCGATAGAGAACCTCTACCTGTGCGGCTCCGGGGCCTGGCCCGGAGGCGCGGTCTTCGGCGCGCCGGGCCGCAACTGTGCTCTTGCGGCGCTCGCGGACCTCGATACCAGGACAACTACAGCGCGTCAGGCTTTATAGAAACCCGACAAAAAGGAGATCCCGTGGACAACAAGAAAAAGCTACAGAACTTCATCGGAGGAGAGTACGTTGACTCCGCCGACGGCCGCCTCTACGATCTCGTGAACCCGTCAACCGGCGAGGTGTTCGCGCAGGCGCCAGCCTCCGGCGGGGAGGACGTGGACCGGGCTTTCGAGGCGGCGGATAAGGCTTTCGAGACGTGGCGCGACACGACACCCTCGGAGAGGCAGCTCGCTCTGCTCAAGCTCGCCGATACCATAGAAGAGCGGGCGGAAGAGTTGGTGAAGGCGGAGTCTGAGAATACGGGCAAGCCGATCGGACTTACCATGGAAGAGGAGATCCCGGCGATGGTGGATCAAATCCGGTTCTTCGCCGGAGCCGCCCGTTGCCTGGAAGGCAAGTCCGCCGGTGAATACCTTGAAGGGTACACGTCGTTCGTCCGCCGCGAGCCGGTGGGCGTCATCGGTCAGGTCACACCCTGGAACTACCCCATGATGATGGCGGTCTGGAAGTTCGCCCCCGCAATCGCCGCGGGCAACACCGTCGTCATAAAGCCTAGCGACACCACTCCGGTGACGACGCTCATGATGGCGGAGATGGCCGCCGAGTTCCTACCCGAAGGCGTCTTCAACGTCGTGTGCGGCGGCCGGGACGCCGGCCGCGCCCTCGTCGAGCACCCCACTCCGCAGATGGTCTCCATCACGGGCTCCGTCCGAGCAGGTATGCAGGTAGCCGAGGCTGCGGCGCACGACCTCAAGCGGACCCATCTCGAGCTGGGCGGCAAGGCCCCTGTCATCGTGTTCGACGACGCCGACATCGAAGCGGCGGCCGAGGAGATCTCGGTGGCCGGATACTTCAACGCCGGTCAGGACTGCACTGCGGCGACCCGCGTCCTCGCCGCGCCCGGAGCCTACGACGATTTCGTCGCCGCCCTGACCGAGCAGGCGAAAGGCACGAAGACCGGCCTCCCGGACGACGAGGACATACTCTACGGCCCGCTCAACAACCCCACCCAGCTAGAACACGTCTCCGGTATGGTCGATAGGCTCCCCGGCCACGTCGAGGTCACCACTGGCGGCCAGAAAGTCAACGGCTCTGGCTTCTTCTACTCCCCCACCGTAGTTTCGGGGCTCAGGCAGGAGGACGAGGCCTCGCAGAACGAGATCTTTGGCCCCGTCATTACCGTCCAGCCGTTCTCCGACGAAGACGAGGCGGTCAGGTGGGCCAACGGCGTGAAGTACGGACTGGCATCGAGCGTCTTCACCCGCGATCACGGTCGGGCGATGCGGGTCAGCCGGCGTCTGGACTTCGGGTGCGTCTGGATCAACACGCACATCCCCCTCGTCGCCGAGATGCCCCACGGTGGTTTCAAGCACTCCGGTCACGGCAAGGACCTCTCCATGTACGGTCTCGAAGACTACACCCGCATCAAGCACGTCATGACCAACCTGGGCTAAAATAACTACTTCGATTCGTAACCCGTCGTAGGCGTTCCGATAGAGCGCCTACGCCTTTTTTCCGAGACCGGATTCGCGAGCTCGGGCTACGAGCTCTTTGCGAACTCTTCCTACGTGCGGTACGCAATCGTGGACCATTTCGAGCACGAACGTTGCTTGTCTGGCAAGATGATTACCAACGCAGTTGCGGAGGGTATTTAGCGTTTCACGGACGAAAGGAGATCCAACTTGACGACCAGCGGGATAGAAGAGTCGGCGGCGCGGCTCCTTGAGGCTTTTCACGACCTCTCCGGAGGCAGGCTCAAAGAACCCGTGCGCCTGAGAAGCTCGGAGACACCAAGAGAGGAAGGAGCGGCGCAGAGAGTCGGCATGGACCCCACCTCCACCGAACCGGACGTGGCGGTCAGGTATCTATCGAACAAGAAGTACGTGGAGACGGCCAGCGCGAACAAAGCCGGCGCTAACGTCGCCTACGCGATAACCGTGCCGGGCATGGACAGGGTCAGGCAGATGCGGGGGTTGGAAGAGCCTCCAAGCGAAAGGAATAAGATGAACGACAAACGTCAGAGGCAGCTAGTGACTGCGCTATCCATAGTTATAGCCATGGTGCTGACAAAACCGATCACCCGCTACATCGACGAGGCAATTCCCGAACGCCGGGGCATAAAGGATGATCTCCTGGAGGCGGCGTTGCAGGGATTGGTCCGGGCGACGGCGATCTTCTCGGCCTCCGTTCTCGTGCGTAAGCTGGTCTCGCGTTAGCACCGGCCAGTTTCGCCGAATGTCAGCTTAGAGCAAGGCCGATTCGTCCGAGGTGGCCATTTCGTAGGCATGACCGTAACGGTACAATGCCGCCTCCTCGAAACGTCGTCCGATAAGCTGCAACCCTACCGGCAATCCCTCCGAAGTAGAGTCGCACGGAACGGAGAGACTTGGATGCCCGGTAAGATCCGTCGGTCCCGTGAGCCGGGTCAGAGCCGAAGGAACGGTCTCATCGTAGCCGCCGATGTTTGTCTCCCGTTGTCCGATCTCCGTAGCCACTATGGGGAGAGTCGGGGTTAGTAGAACATCCACTTCGCCGAGCGCGCGGCTGAATTCCTCTGCGGAGCGGAGTTTTATCTGCTGGGCCGTCGCATAACGGTGAGCTTTCGGGCGTTCGCCATCTAGGAGTCGCTCGCGCACCTCGTCACCGAATCTTTCGGGCTCGGTCTTCAACCGTTCTTCGTGGACGGCGTAGGCTTCGGCGGCGAGGATGAGCCGTTGAGCCTTGAGCGTCTCCCACATGTTCGGTAGCTCTACTTCCCGCACCTCCACTCCCAGTTCCTCGAACACCCGGATAGCCTCCCTTACCCTTTTCTCTACCTCGTCTTCGAGGTGCTCGAAGTAGAAACCTTTCGGGACGCCTACTACGCTACCGCGGACGCCGCCGCCCAGCTCGCGCGTGAAGTCTTCGAAAGGACGGTCCACGGAGTATGGGTCCTCGGGGTCGTGGCCGGCCAGGGCGTTCAGGAGAAAGGCGTTGTCTTCTACGGTGCGGGTGAGCGGCCCGACGTGATCCAGAGTCCACGCGAGCGGAAAGACGCCGCGCTTGCTCACGCAACCGAAAGTCGGCTTCATGCCGACAACGCCGCAGAGGGCCGCCGGGATGCGGATAGAGCCGCCCGTATCAGAACCGAGAGCGCCGTAGCATAGACCCGTGGCGATGGCGGCCCCGGAGCCGCCGCTGGAACCACCCGTGATCTTCCCGAGGTCGTGAGGGTTGCGGGTGGGTCCGAAGCGCGAGCGGTCGCCGGTCGGTCCGTAGGCGAATTCGTGGGTGTTCGTCTTGCCGATCATCACCGCCCCGGCCTCTTCGAGTTTTCGGACCACGGTCGCGCTATGGTCCGGGACGTAGTCCTCGAAGAAGGCGGAACCCATCGTGGTGCGGACGCCCTCCGTATAGATGAGGTCCTTCAGGGCCACGGGTACGCCGTGCAACGGACCACGGTACTCCCCGCGCAGTATCTCTTTCTCTGCTCGCGACACTTCTTCCAGCGCTCTCTCCCACGTTACGGTTATGAAGGCGTTGGTTTCGTCGGATTCAATGCGCTCCAGGCACGTCTCTACGGCTTCGGTCGGCGAGATACGACGTTCACGTAGAGCCTGCGAAAGGCCAGCGAGCGTTGTCGGGAAGTCTTTCACGGGAGACATCTTACAGTCTGGAGGTGTGTTGCATGTATGATTGCCGGGTGTTGCGAAAGATGCGAGATGGTGTCGCCGGGTTCGACCGTCGGGTCTGGTTTCTGCTCGGCGCGATGCTCGTATTCCGATTCGGCCAGGGACTCTACTACCCGTTCTCGGCGATCTACTTCCACAACGTACTCGGCATTCCGCTCTCTCTAGTCGGGGTGGGGCTGGCGTGTCTAGCAATGGCGAGCGTAGCCTCCGGTCTCGCCGCCGGTCCCCTGACCGACCGCTACGGACGCAAACCCGTGATGCTCACCTCACTCACGGGGAGCGCAGCGACGTTCCTCGCGTTCGCCCATGTAGAGGATCTGGCCGGATATCTCGCGGTCTCGGTGGCGGCGGGCCTGTTCGGTTCCACCACGATGTTCGACGCGTCCCGCAACGCGATGGTCGCGGACGTTACGCTGCGGGGGAGGCGCTCTCGCGCCTACGGCCTCGTGCGCGTGGGTGGAAACGTGGGGTGGGCGCTCGGTCCGATGGTCGCCGGGTTCGTCTCGGCGGCGGGAAGCTCCGGCCGCATCTATCCTCTGCTTTTCACGGGTACGGCGACCCTCACGATGATCGTGATGTTTTCCGTCGCCGTCGGCGTCAGGGAATCACTGCCGGTTGCGAGGGGTTCGGCGCGAAGTAGTAGACCGTTCTCGGGGCTGGGCGAAGCGCTCTCGGACAGGTCGCTCTTGATCCTGCTCGCCTCCGGAGTGCTGCTGTTCTACGTGTTCACCCAGGATTGGCAGGCGCTCCCAGTCTACGCCAAGAACTTCGTGGGCGTGCCGGACGGCCGTATCGGGGTGTTCCTCGGCGCGAACGGCCTGATGGTCATAATGCTGCAGATCCCGATCTCCCACCTAATAGATCGAACTTCGAAGATAGGGGCGCTCCTCGCGGGAGCGGTCCTCTTCGCCGCCTCCTCGGCGACGCTGCTCCTCACGGAGTCGTTCCTGGGCATTCTGGTAGCGTTCGCCGGGTTCTTTACGCTGGCCAAGATGGTCCTGGATGTCGCGGGCAACACCCTCGCGGCGGACCTCGCCCCCGTAAAGCTGCGCGGGACCTACCTTGCCCTCTTCGAGACCTGTTTCAGCCTCTCCTACAGGATGAGTCCCATCGTCGCAGGGACGCTACTCCAGGCTCGGAGCCGGCTCTGATCTGGACTGCTCAGATAATCGCCGCCGGGTGCGCCGCTACCGGACTAATCGCGCTCGCGCTGCGAACGCGCGCGCGAAATACTCGCTGACGACCGAGGATATTCCCTCATCCCGTCACCCGCAGGACAAGGACGGCGAGGTCATCGTGAGGGTAGCCTTCCTGGAACTCTAGGACCCCGTTCTGTAGTCTCTCGGCGATGGCGGGGGCTCCAAGGCCAGCGCAGGACCTCAAGAGGGACCGGAGCCTCTCCTCGCCGAAGAAGGAGCCGTCGGGGGAGCGCGCCTCGGTGATGCCGTCGGTGTAGAGGACGAGGGTATCCCCGTCCATGAGCCGCAATCGCGCGTCCGTGAGTTCGGCGTCGGGGAAGACGCCGAGAGCCTTTCCTGGACAGCCGATCTCCTCTATCGAACCGTCGCCGTGCAGGAGAAGCGGCGGCGGATGTCCGGCGCGGGATATGGTGAGTCCGACACCGGGCGAGTCGTCTTGCGGCTCCAGGCGCGCGCAGGCGACGGTGCAAAACCGATCGCTCGGGAGTTGGCGGAGCATTGCCTCGTTGAGGACGCCGAGTATCTCGGACGGTGTGTCCCTGTCCAGCACCACGGCTCGAATGGTGTAGCGGGCCAACGCCGTCACCGCCGCGGCCTCGGCGCCTTTGCCGCGGACGTCCCCAATCGCGCATACCCAGCTATCGTAGTCGGTGTCTATGAGGTCGTAGAAATCTCCCCCCACCTCGGTCTCCTCCCCCAAAGGCAGATACTCGGCCCCGACTTCGACACCGGGTATCTCGGGCAGATGCGGCGGCAGGAGGCTTCTCTGGAAGGCGCGGGCGATGTTGGTCCTTTCGCGGTGAAGCCGGGCATTGTCCATCGCCAGAGCGCAGCGGTAGGCCAGGTTCTCGGCCAGCGCGAAGTCTTCCTCGTCGTAGCGGCGACCAGGGTTGGAGGAGACCAATGTGATCGCGCCGAGCGTCTTGGCACGCGCCAGCAGCGGCACGCATAAGATGGAGTAGGCTCCCAACTCACGCAATATCTTCAGGTGCTCCTCATCCGCGCCTTCGGACAAAAGCGACTGCTGGATCTCACTCACCAAAACGGACTTTCCGGTGCGGAGTACCTCGGCGGTGCTGCCCGCGTCGTCCTCGCCAAACCGCCGGTACTCCTTGAGATCTTTCAGAAGGGACTTTTTCTCTTCTTCCGCGTGGGCGGAAGCGAGCTGGTGTATGTAGCCGTCCTCCTCCAGGACATCTACCAGACACCAGTCCGCGAGGTCCGGGACAACGAGACGTGTGATCCCCTCCAGCGTTGCCTCGTAGTCGAGCGAGGCGGAGAGTATGGAGCCGGACCTGGCCAGAAGGTCCAAACGACGGCGCGCCTCCACGGCCTCGGCGCGGGCGAGTTGCTCCCTGACCAGCAAGAGGTCCCGCTCCTCCTCCGTCCTTTTACGCTGGCTGATGTCCTCGATCAGGGCGATGAAATATTTCGGCTCGCCGGATGCCTCCTGCACCAGCGACACGGTGAGATTGGTCCACACCTCCGAACCATCTTTCCTGATGTAGCGTTTCTCTATGGAGTAGGTCCGTACATCACCCTCAAGCACCCGCCGCACCCAGGAGAGTCCCTCTTCCAGGTCCTCGGGGTGGTTGACCTCCCGGAAGTTCTTCTGGAGGAGATCCTCCTCCGTGTAACCTAGGATCTCGCAGAGTTTGCGATTTACCCGCAGCAACTGTCCATCGGTCGCTACCTGCGCCACCCCAACGGCGGCGTACTCGAAGGTGGCCCGGAAGCGCTCCTCGCTCTCGCTCAGCGCCTCTTCGACGCGCTTGCGCTCCGTGATGTCGTTCTGCACCCCGACGAAGTTAGTCAGCCGTCCATTCTTGTCGTGGACGGGCGACACGTAAAGCTCGTTCCAGAACAGCGTCCCGTCCTTGCGGTAGTTCCTGAGGACTATCCGGCAGTCCCGCTCCTCCCGGATCGCCGCCCGCAACTCCTCGATTTGCGGTTGGCCCCGATCGCCACCTTGCAGGAAGCGGCAGTTGCGCCCGCGCACCTCCTCCGCCCCGTACCTGGAGATCTTCTCGAAAGCCGGGTTGACGTAGACGATGGGGTTATCTGGCAGCCTGGAATCGGTGATGATAATGCCGTTCGCGCTGGCCGCCATCGCCCGGTCCAGGAGACGGCGCATCTCGTCCGTTGCCCGCCGCTCCGGGAGTCCGCCGCCACGAGCTTCTGAAGATGTCGTCTCCATCCTGTGTATTCTACAGGCTCCGTCCGCGAATGCTTACAGTGTATACGTTCGCGATCCCATCCTTTACCGTTAATTTACCGGGATTTCAGGGTATAGTAGCATTGGTATTGTAAAGCTATGAGAGGAGAGAACCGTGGCTTACGAGCTACCGTCTTTGCCGTATGACTACAACGCGCTGGAGCCGACCATCGACGAACAGACGATGCACCTCCACCACGAGAAGCACCACAACACTTACGTCACCAACCTCAACGCCGCCCTCGAAAAGCACTCGGACGCCGACCCCGGCAACCTCGAAGAGCTTCTGGCTAACATAAACAGCCTCCCCGAGGACATCCGCACGGCGGTCAGGAACAATGGCGGTGGTCACTCCAACCACTCGATGTTCTGGCAGATCATGGGTCCGAGCGGCCAGGGTGGCGGACAGCCTTCAGGGGACCTGGGCGCCGCCATAGACTCGTCCTTCGGCTCTTTCGACCAGTTCAAGGAGCAGTGGTCGGCGGCCGCCGCGCCGGGCGCCATCTTCGGCTCCGGCTGGGCCTGGCTCATCGCCTCCCCGGACGGCTCTCTTAGCATAGAGACCACTCCCAACCAGGACTCTCCGCTGATGGAGGGCAAGACACCGGTCATAGGGCTGGACGTGTGGGAACACGCCTACTACCTCAACTACCAGAACCGCCGCCCCGACTACATAAACGCCTGGTGGGACGTTGTGAACTGGGACGAGGCCGAGCGCCGCTACCAGGCCGCCAAGTCCGCCTAGACGAAGAGAAACCCACCTACAGAGACCTCCCCCGGATGAATCTCCGGGGGAGGTCTCTTGCGTTTCGAGTTATGAAAACGCGCGCCATATTCTTCGGCCTTTATACAGTAGAGTCATTCCCAGACTCGTCCGCCTCGCCCCGGCGCCTCTGCCGGTAGCCGTAGGCGGCCTCGCGCACCGTGTCTTCGTCTTCCAAGTCCTGACCCGAGGGCGCCCGCGACCGTGGCTAACGACGTAGTCAGCCAGCTCAGTGCCGCGTAGTCGCCAAGGCTGACTGGATGCTTGAGGGTGGATTGGAGGTAGCCGCCCGGCACGAAGACACCAGCCGCCAGGAGGACGAGGGCAAACAGCACGATGTATGCGAACGGTACCGCCATGGTTATAGTCAGCGCGGTCACTGTGTTGTACAGTCGTGTCCAGTGCCTGACTTCCCTATCGTCGGGACTCTCCCATAGACGGTGCGCGATGATGATCCAGACGGCCATCGCCACGACCGCTGCGGCTATTAACATCAGGAGACGCGCCCAGCCGACCGAGTCGGCCAATATCCATATGCTTGGGGTGATCAAAGCATAAGCGCCGGTGGCGAACGCCGCGGCGATGGCGCCCTTGAAGCTGGGGAAAAGCTTCAAGGGCCGGTTTGCGAACACCATTCCGGTCAGGAGCCGCATGTGGCCGCGCGTTCCGGGAGCTGTGAAGCGCACATCGACGTCCATGTCTTTCATGTCGTCGTCGGGTGGCTCCACACGTCGGAAGGGTCCCGACAAACCTGATGTCCCGGTACCTCGTCCTCTCTGCTCATCCAGGAGAGAATCGTCTTGTCCGAGATCCGGGCTCCTCGAGTACAGTTCCCTGACGAGTTGGAGAACCGCATCCCGCGTGCGTGGACGCAGCCGGGCCACACCCACGCACGGGGGATGCGATGAGGTGTCCGCTTCTGTAGACCGGGAGATCGGTCAGACAGACCGCGAGGTCCCAGCCTTCCTTCCGCAACCGCTGCTGGCAGACGTCGAGGATCTCGGGGGCGTCCCGGTCGCTGCCCGTGAGGGGGTCTACGACGACCGAGACATTCCAAGATACGCGGCCATCGACATGCCGGGAGAGCAAGTCGGGAAGCTCGGAGGCGAGATCCCCGGCGATCTTCTCGGGGATCTCGGGCGCCGGTATTAGTCCCAGCGCCACGGATTCGGGGCGAGTGGATCGAACCGGCCGGGCTCGGTCCGGAGCCCGGCTTCTTGCTCGTCCTTCATCATCCATGGGCGTCTCCTTTCCGCAAAGGACGCCGCTTCACCGTGGGCCGAGATCAAGTCTAGCGCTTAAAGCAACGCTAGGGCTTTAACAAGACCTTTATCGCGCCATCCTGCTTCTTCTGGAAGATCTCGTAGCCGTGCGGCGCCTCATCTAGCGGAATGCGGTGCGTGGCGAAGCTTTCGACACCAAGAGGGTCGCCGTCGGTCAAAAGAGGCATGATGTCGTCCACCCAGTGCTTCACGTTTGCCTGGCCCATACGAAGCTGTATCTGCTTGTCGAAGAGCGTAAGCATAGGTAGCGGGTCGGCCATACCGCCGTAGACGCCGATGAGGGAGATGGTGCCGCCCCGGCGTACCGTGTCTATGGCCTGGTACAGGACGCTCAGACGGTCCACCCCGCCTTTCTCCATAGCCTTCTGCGCGACTGCATCGGGCAGGAAGCCGGTGATCGTCTGCGCGAGTCCGGAGGCTGGCGAACCGTGCGCCTCCATCCCGATAGCGTCGATCACCGAGTCCGGTCCCCGGCCGTCGGTCATGTCCCGGATCGCCTCGGGGACGTCGTCGTGGTCACGGGCGTCTATGACTTCTATGCCGTTGCGCCGCGCCCGCTCGATCCGCTCCGGCACGATGTCTATGGCGATGATTCGATAGCCGCGGTGCTTCGCAATGCGGCTGGACATGTCGCCGATAGGCCCCAGCCCGTAAATGGCGACGCTACCGCCGTCGGGGATACCCGCGTACTCGACCGCCTGCCACGAAGTCGGCAGGACGTCCGAGAGGTAGACGAAGCGCTCGTCGGGCGGTCCCTCTGGCACCTTGATCGGCGTGTACTGCGCCTGCGGGACGCGCAGAAACTCGGCCTGCCCGCCGGGAACTTCGCCGTAGAGCTTCGAGAACCCGAACAGGGCCGCGCCCATGCCCTGGTCGCGCACCTGCGTGGTTTCGCACTGGGTTTGCAGGCCTTGATCGCACATAAAACAATGCCCACAGGAGATCTGGAACGGTATCACCACCCGGTCGCCGGGCTTGACGTGGGTAACCTCCGAACCGACCTCCTCGACGATGCCCATCGGCTCGTGCCCAAGGATGTTGCCCTCTCCCATGAATGGACCGAGCACCTCGTAGAGGTGAAGGTCCGAGCCGCAGATATTGGTCGTCGTGATCCGCACGATGGCGTCCGTGGGCTCCTGGATGGTTGGATCCGGTACGTTGTCCACCCGAACGTCGCGCTTTCCGTGCCATGCTACAGCCTTCATCTAGTCCTGCCCCCTCTAGTTATGTTGAGTTTGCTCGCTGCTTGCCCGGTGCCGCAAGCCTTAGACGCTGCGCGCCTGCTCGGCGTGCTTGCCCTCCGCGAACTCCTCAACGATCTTGGCGCAGAATGCCGGCAAGTCGTCGGGATTGCGGCTGGTCACAAGGCCCTGGTCGGTGACTACCTCTTCGTCCACCCACTCTCCGCCCGCGTTTCGGATATCCGTTTGAAGGGTCGGGTAGGAGGTGAGCGTGCGGCCCCTGACCACGTCCGCCTCGACCAGCGTCCACGGGCCGTGGCAGATCACACCGACCGGCTTTGCCTGCTCGAAGAAGGAGCGCACGAAGCCAACCGCCTCCTCGCTACCACGCAGGTTGTCCGCTCCCACGCAGCCGCCCGGAACGATCAGGGCGTCGTAGTCATCCGCGGAGACTTCGGAGAAGGCTTTCTCGACCGTGAAGGTCTCACCGGGGTTGACATCACTGTTCATGGTGTGGGCATCGCCAGCCTCAATGCCTACGACATCGACTGCTGCGCCGGCGTCCTCTACGGCCTTCTTCGGCTCGGTGAACTCCACCTGCTCGGTGCCCACGGGAGCGAGCAATATTGCTACCTTCTTGCCTTGCAGATCGTCAGCCATGATTAGCTCCTTTTCAGAGTGATGTGTGATTCCGTTCTACCCGTGGCAAAGCGTGGTAAAAAGCCTTCGGCGCTACGCGGACAAAGATGGTTCGAAATATGCAGGCTAGTCTACATCCAACCCGCTCGGTCCACTACAGGCGCGACGTGTACAAGAGACACGTTGTCGTCTTGTCCGTGCCTACTTTGGCCTCGCGAGTACCAGCAGCCAGAGAAATTATCTAGCCGTAGATGGCGCGGTAGGTGCCACTCTGGATCTCTCCTTCACTCACGATGAGGAAGTCATCTCTTATGGGCTGGTCTTCGAGGAAACTCGCCAGACTATCGCGGATACCTCTAGAGCAGTTCTCATAAAGAGTGGACCTGCGGCTCCGCGCCGAGCTGCTGAAGGATGGCGAGCTGGTCCGAGGAGCCCCAGCGCTCGGCGAGGCGTCCATTCTCGAAGCGCCCGATCTGGACGCCCCAGGCCGTTATTTTCCGTCCGGTCGGGGCCACGCCAAGAAAGTCGCCCTGGTGCGTGCCGGAGATGGTGTACGCCAGCGCCACGTCGTCTTCGGTGGCGGTCATGTGCTCGGGCGTCACCTCGAGATCCGGGAAGGCGCTCCTCATGGTCGCGAACATGTCCTTGAAGCCCTGAGGGCCGGGGCCTTGTTCGGGCGCGGGGTCGTGGTCCACCACGTCGGGGGCCACTACCTCGTCGAAGACGTCGAAGTTGCCGCTGTTGACGCCTTCGGCGAACTTCTCCTGGGCCGCGAGGTTTATGTCTTTGGGCATGAAATTGCCTCCTCTTCGTGGGTTTTGGTATCGCTCTCGCTTACGGGGTCTTTCCCGGCGGGGCTAGGCCGCTATCAGGTCCACCTGCTCTATGGTGGGCTCCTCCATGAACTCGCCGACGTTCTCCATGAGCGCCGCAGATGTTGGGCGTCGTGATCTTTACCAGCACGTCAGTCGGATGCTCTATCCTTGGATCATCGACAGTCTTCACGCTGACATCACGGGGTCCGTTGTACACGAGTGCCTTCACGAATGTCTCCTCTTGAGTCCGAAGATACTGCCGTAACGGAAGACACCTTCATAAGTAATACCTGTCCGTAGACTAGAATAAGTCCGGGACGGCGAGATTAAAGGGAGCGTGAGTATGCGACTGGTGATCGTAGGCGGCGTGGCGGCAGGGACGAAGGCGGCTTCGAGAGCGCGCCGGGTGAACCCGGAGATAGAGATTACACTCTACCAGGCGGAACCGGAGACCTCTATCAGCGAGTGTGGCCTTCCCTACCTCCTCTCCGGCGTCGTGAATGCCCGAGAGAGACTCGTGGCCCGCACCCCGCAAAAGTTCTCCGAAAGCGGCATCGAGGCTCTAACCAGCCACCGCGTCGAAGAGATAGACCATCAGAATAAGAAGCTCACCGTTAGAGACCTCACCTCAGGAGAGGTCTTCGAAGATTCTTACGACCGGCTCATCATCACGACCGGCGCGCGGGCTGTCCTCCCACCCATTCCCGGCGCGGAACTGGACGGCGTCTTCAAGCTCCGCTTCCTGACGGACTACGACGACATCCAGAGGTACATAGACGAGTATTCACCGAGGACGGCTACCATCATCGGCGGAGGGTACATCGGACTGGAGCTGGCCGAGAACCTGTGCGCCCTCGGTATGGAGGTCTCGCTGGTGGAGGGCGCGGACCGGGTCGCCCTGGCCTACGGTCTCGAAGTTTCCGAGAGAGTCGAGGCCGAGCTCGGGAAGCATGGCGTCGGCGTCTACCTTGGAGACCTGGTCGAAGAATTTGTCAGCGACGGGCGCGTCCGAGGCGTGAGGTTCGGTGGTATGGAACTGGAGACAGACCTGGTGATCGTTGGAGTCGGTATAAAACCGTGCGTGGACCTGGCCGAGAGGGCCGGGGTGGAGATCGGCGGCACGGGGGCCATCCGGGTGGACCGTAACATGAAGACCAACCTTCCCGAGGTCTGGTCTGCCGGAGACTGCGTAGAGACGGTAAACCTGGTGAGCGGGGAGCCGGTGTGGGTGCCCCTGGGCGACACCGCCAACCAGATGGGCCGCGTCGCTGGCACGAACGCGGCAACTGGAGAAGACAGGTTGGAGTTCCCCGGCGTGCTCGGCACCGGCATCTTCAAGGTCTTCGGCCTCGGCGTGGCGAAGACCGGACTCTCGGAGGAGGAGGCGGAAGCTGCGGGTTTAAAGACCATAAGCGCCGACGTGGAAGTGGCGGACCGGGCCGGTTACTACCCCGGCGTGGCGAAGGTATTTCTCAAGCTCATCGCGGACAGGGAGACCGGACGAATCGTCGGGGCGGAGTCGGCCGGACAAGGCGCGGATAAGCTGGTGGACGTCTGCGCCACGGCGATCTGGGGAAAGCTCTCGTGCTTGGATCTCGTGAATATAGACCTCGCCTATTCTCCACCCTACGGTCCGGTGTTGAGTCCCGTCATACAGGCCGCCACCATCCTCTCCGGGAAGTTCGAGCGTGAGACCGAAGGTGTCAGAGTCCTGAAGTGATCCACGAACCTTAGCGAGGCCCGTTTTCGCATGGCGCGGCATCGCAAGGTTACTTACAATCATGGTGGGACAGGGTCTACAGGAGGAGTACTTAGATGCCGACCAAGACTGAGTTGATGGATACCATTTGCGCACGGATTTTGGAGCAGTTGCCGGAGGGTCAGGCATCGCAAGTAGAGGAGTTCGTCCGGCAGTATTACGGATGGGTGGCGAAGGAAGATTTGATCGGCCGTACCCCCATCGACCTTTATGGGGCGGCCCTCACCCACTGGAGCCTAACCCAGAAAAGGAAGCCCGGCGACGCGAAGGTGCGCGTGTACAACCCGCGCCACGAAGAGCACGGCTGGCAATCGACGCACACGGCGATCGAGATCGTCAACGACGACATGCCGTTCCTCGTGGACTCGACGCGCATGGAGCTGAACCGTCTCGGCTACGCTATCCACCTCATGGTCCACGCCGTAATAAAGGTGCGGCGCGATGAGGAAGGCCGGCTCGTCGAGATACTGCCACCGGGTGAGGAACACGAAGGCGCAACCTCGGAATCCGTCATGCACGTAGAGGTGGACCAGCACACCGAGCCGGAGGTGCTGGAAGAGCTTCGCGATAATCTGGTGCGCGTGCTGGGAGAGGTACGCGTGGCCGTCGAGGACTGGCCGGAGATGCGCGGGAAAGTCCGGGACATATGCTCGGACATGGACCGGGAAGAGTTGCCGGTAGAGCCGGATGAAGTCTCCGAAGTCCGAGCTTTTCTGGAGTGGGTCGAGGACAACCACTTCACCTTCCTGGGCTACCGGGAGTACGACCTCGCCACCGAAGACGGCGAGGACGTCCTGCGAACCGTACCGGACTCGGGGCTTGGCATCCTGCGTCAACCAGGCTCCGGGCCGATCTCTCGCGGCTTCGCGAAGTTGCCGCCGGAGGTGAGAGCACAGGCCCACGACCCGCACCTACTCAACCTGACCAAGGCCAACTCGCGTTCGCCGGTGCATCGTCCCTCCTACCTCGACTACATCGGCGTCAAGCGGTTCGATGAATCCGAAAATGTCATCGTAGAACGCCGTTTCCTCGGCCTCTACACCTTCACCGCCTACAGCTCGAGCGCGCTGAAGATACCGATAGTGCGCCGCAAGGTGCGGAGGGTGCTGGAGCGCGCGGGCTTCCCGGAGGGTAGCCACAACGAGAAGGACCTGCTGGAGATACTGGAGACCCATCCGCGCGACGAGTTGTTCCAGATCTCCGAAGACGAGCTGTTCGAGATTTCGATGGGCATACTCCATCTGCAGGAACGCCAGCGCACGCGACTCTTCGTGCGGCGCGACGTCTTCAGGCGCTTTTTCTCGTGTCTGGTCTACGTGCCGCGCGACCGCTACAACACGTCCATCCGAGAGCGGATGCAGGATATCTTGCAGAGGGTATTTCAGGGAGAGAACTCGGAGTTCGAGGTGCGGCTCTCCGAATCCGTGCTCGCGCGGCTGCACTTCGTCATCTATACAAAACTGGAAGAGGCACCCGACTACGACGTGGACGAGATCGAGGCGCGCCTAGTAGAAGCGACCCGCGCCTGGACGGATAACCTCTACGACGCCCTGATCGAGCAGTGCGGCGAGGAAAACGGTACCAATCTCTACCACAAGTACCGAGATGCTTTCCCGCCTGGCTACCGCGACGGCTTCCTGGCCCGGACAGCCGTAGCTGACATCCGTAAGATCGAAGACCTCGGATCAGAGGACGACGTAGGCATGAGCCTCCACCATCCTCTCGAAGAGCCGGAAGACTTCCTAGAATTCAAGCTATTCAGGGAGGGAGAGCAGGTCTCTCTGTCGGCCATCCTGCCGTTGCTGGAGAACATGGGCGTCGAGGTGGTGGACGAACGTCCGCACAAGATAGAGCCTGCGGGCTCCCCGTCCGTCTGGATCTATGACTTCGGTCTTACCTACGACGCGCAAGACCAGTTTCAGACCGATGAGATCAAGGACGCCTTTCAGGACGCCTTCGCGCGGGCCTGGCGCGGTCTCGTGGAGAACGACGGCTTCAATCGGCTGGTCCTCGGAGCCGGCCTCACCTGGCGCGAGGCGTCGATCCTCCGAGCCTACTCCCGCTACCTGCGCCAGACCAACATTACCTTCAGCCAGACCTATATAGAGGAGACTCTGGTCGAAAACCCACAAATCGCCCGCCTACTCGTGGATCTCTTCAAGACCCGATTCGACCCAGACCGTCAAGCGCAAGCAGAGAAGGCGTCGGAGGGACTGAAGGAGGAGATCGAAGCCGCCCTCGACGAAGTGGCGAGCCTGGATCAGGACCGCATTCTGCGGAGCTTCCTGAACGTGACGCTTGCCGCCCTCAGGACCAACTACTACCAGAGCGGCCCGGACGGAGAGCCGAAGCCATATATCTCCTTCAAACTCGACTCACAGCGCATTCCCGAGTTGCCGCTGCCGCGTCCGGTGGTGGAGATCTTCGTCTACTCGCCGCGCACCGAGGGCGTTCACCTGCGCGGCGGCATGGTCGCGCGCGGCGGCATCCGCTGGTCGGATCGCCGAGAGGACTTCCGAACCGAAGTCCTTGGGTTAATGAAGGCCCAGATGGTAAAGAACGCCGTGATCGTACCAGTCGGAGCCAAGGGAGGTTTCGTGGTGAAACAACCGCCACGAGCCGGAGGCCGCGAGGCGCTGATGGAGGAGGTCGTGGCCTGCTACCGGACCCTCATCCACGGTATGCTCGACATAACCGACAACCTGGCGGATGAGGGCCCTGTCCCGCCGCCGGACGTGGTGCGCTACGACGGCGACGATTCCTACCTGGTCGTGGCGGCGGACAAGGGAACCGCCACCTTCTCGGACATCGCAAACGGCATCTCCGAGGATTACGGCTTCTGGCTCGGAGACGCCTTCGCCTCCGGCGGCTCCACGGGTTACGATCACAAGAAGATGGGGATAACCGCCCGCGGCGCGTGGGAGTCGGTCAAACGCCACTTCCGTGAGCTGGACCTCGACGTGCAAAGCGAGGACTTCACCGTGGTTGGCATCGGCGACATGTCCGGCGACGTGTTTGGCAACGGTGTGCTCCTCAGCCGTCACATAAAGCTGGTCGCGGCCTTCAACCACCTCCACATTTTCCTCGACCCCGACCCGGACCCCGCATCGAGTTTCGAGGAACGCGAACGTCTCTTCAAGCTGCCGCGCTCCTCGTGGACCGACTACGACGAGCGCCTCATCTCCGAGGGCGGCGGCATCTACGAGCGCACGGCCAAGTCCCTCCAGATATCCCCTCAGATACGGGAGATGCTGGAGATCGAAGCCGAGACCCTCACGCCGAACGAGCTTATAAGCGCGCTCCTCAAGTCCCCGGTGTATTTGCTATGGAACGGTGGCATCGGCACCTACGTCAAATCTTCGGGCGAGACTAACGCGGAAGTCGGGGACAAGAGCAACGACGCCCTGCGGGTGGACGGAAGGGACCTCCGGTGCCGGGTGGTCGGCGAGGGCGGGAACCTCGGATTCACGCAACTCGGGCGCATAGAGTACGCGCTCGAAGGAGGCAGGATCAACACCGACGCCATTGACAACTCGGCGGGCGTCGACTGCTCCGACCACGAGGTGAATATAAAGGTGCTGGTGGACTCGGTAGTGGCCGACGGCGAGATGACGGGTAAGCAGCGCAACCGGCTCCTCAAGGAGATGACGGAGGAGGTTGGGCAGCTAGTCCTGCGAGACAACTACCTCCAGACGCAGGCCCTCGGCAACGCCATAGTACAGTCCGCGTCGATGGTGGATGTACATGCCCGCTACATCCGTTCGCTGGAGGCCACCGGGAAGCTAGACCGCGAGATCGAGTTCCTCCCGGACGACGAGATCCTCGCCGAGCGGAAGTCGAACGGTCAGGGACTTACCGCACCAGAGTTCGCGGTGCTGTTAGCGTACACCAAGCTCACACTCTACGATAGGCTGCTCGACTCGGACGTGCCGGAGGACCCCTATCTCTCGCGCGAGCTGGAGCGGTACTTCCCGGCTCCTCTGCGCGAGCGCTTTGACGAGCAGATGAAAGAGCACAGGTTGCAACGAGAGATCACCGCGACCCAGGTTACCAACAGCATCGTGAACCGGGCCGGCACCTCCTTTGTCTTCAGGATGGAAGAAGAGACCGGCGCGCCGGCGTCCCAGATCGCCCGCGCCTACACAGCGGCTCGAGAAACCTTCGGCCTGCGCGACCTGTGGGCCTCCATCGAAGCCCTCGACAACCAGGTATCGATCGAGACACAGACCGGGATGCTCCTCTCCGCCCGCAAGCTCGCCGAGCGGGCCACGCGCTGGCTCCTGCGCCACCGCCGCCCCCACCTCGACATCGCCGAGACGGTCTCGTACTTCTCCGAAGGCGCGAAGCACCTCTCCGAGCATCTCCCGGAGATAGTCCTTGACGGCCAGCGTGAAGCGCTGGAAGCGAACAAACAGAAGCTCGTCGAAGCGGGCGTTCCAAACGACCTGGCGATCCACGCGGTGGGACTCGACCAGTTGTTCTCGGCCCTGGACATAGTAGACATCGCCTCCACGAGCGGCCAGCCCGTGGAGACCGTCGCCTCCGTCTACTTCACCCTGGGAGACCGGCTGCACCTCCACTGGCTGCGCGACCGCGTCGAGGCTCTGCCCCGCCAGGACCGCTGGCAGACGCTCGCGAGGGCGGCGTTGCGCGACGACCTCTACGGCCTGCAGGCTGAACTGGCGTCAGGGGTGATCCAAAACGGCAACGGTCAGCAAGACGCCCCGGAGCGGATCGAAACCTGGGTTTCAGAGAACAAAGACCCGTCCGAGCGAGCCGTAAAGGTACTCTCCGACGTAAACTCCACCGGCGTCTTCGACCTCTCCACACTCTCCGTGGCGGTGCGCGAAGTCCGTAACCTCGTCAATGCTACAGTCGAGTAGAGGAGCGAAGGAGACGTTGCGATAAGTAGGGTCGTTCTCAGTTATGCCTTTGATAGTGGTAATTATCCCTTAGCGCCGGGTACAAATAGTGTGTTAAAGTTTCTCCAGTGTGTTAAAGTTTCTCCGGTTTTCTCAATATTTCTCCATATTACTGATGTTCCGGGCCGTCAAGAGGTATATTATTAGCCGGGAGAAGGTAAATACCGGGAAATAAGTAAGCGAGAGTAATTTATCCTGTGGGGAATAAGTTACGGTATTGAGGAGGCACCCCACATGACAGGCTCGGTTCGTGTCCGATGAGCATGCGCCAGACTATGGACCGGATGATCCCGTTCCGGGCGACGCAATTATGGTTAGGGGTGCGCCAGTGACCGTTCCTATTCTGCGGTCTAATGCTCGCAAAGCGTGGAAACTCAAGGGCTTCTATGGCGTATCTATGTTTGCGTTTCCTAGCTGCGATGCAGACAAAATAGCCGAGAAAGCCAGCATTCCCCATGACGATATTTGCGAAGCCAAGGCTGAAACGATTAGAGCGGCGGGTTTTGAGTTGAAAAGAACGTTCGACACTCCGGGTCATTTCAGCCTTATTTTCACTGGTGAGCCGTCTACCGAAACCCTGGAAACGGTGAAAACGCTGTTTACGGAGTGCAAAGAAAACAAATACAAGAGGAGTGGATGACATGCGGTTTTTGATAGACTTCAATGAGATTGAGAATGGAGATCGTATCTGGGGTGACCTAGACGATGCCGAGCTATTCTTTGAGGGAAACTTGCGAGTGGGAAGCCCTGTGGAGCTTTCCGATGGAGCGGGGCATTGGTGTGTAGGAATCGTGACCGCCGTTGACTTGGCTAGACGCTTGGTCCGTTTGCGCATAGATTGGCTAACTTGGCGCTCCGAAAGATACCCTCGAAACAGGGAATTCCCTTCAAGTTACAACGCTCAGTTTGCTACCGACAATGTAGAAAACCACGCTTGAACGAGGGCCGCCAAGAGTGGGGCGTCGTTATGCTCCTGTGCGACTATGCTGAAGAACTCAATGGTAAGCTCTATGTAATGGGGGGTGGTTGGTCTCGACTCTTTTTGCCGAACCAGCCGATCAACATGGCCTTGGCTATTAAAATGCTCGTTCCTTGGAACGAGGCAAACAGAGCGCACAACATCGGTGTACGCCTCGTTACACAGGACGAAAACCCGATCAAGAATGAGCAAGGGGAAGATATTCAGCTTATCGGCAAGATGGAAGTCGGACGCCCCCCCGGTATACGTCCCGGTAGCCGCATAGACGCGCCGCTGGCGCTGAGATTCCAGGGGCTAAGCCTAGACCCGGGGGTATACAAGTGGGAATTTTTGGTTGACGACTATGTGTTAGAGAGCGCGGTCTTTGACGTGGTGGCACCCATATAGAGGAGGCTCGTATGCGGATAACCAAAGGGGCAAGCGGTACCACCAATCCCGCCGGAAGTCCAAAGATACTCAACACCACTCCAAAGGATTACGAACGAGGGGATTTCTTCCGTGACTTAAAGAAGGTGGTTAAGAAGCTGCCTCAGGACCACCCTTCTCGATCCGATTCACGAAAGCGTTGAACATCCCGCCGGGATCTTCTCGGTGGTTGTATCTGAAAGCGTACTCGTCTAGGTACCCTTGCAGGTGCTTAGACGATACGGAGTGGTAAACGCCACCAATCCCGCGCTTTAGCAGGCTCCAAAAGCCTTCGATGGTATTTGTATGGACATCGCCAGCGACGTAGATTTCTTCGGCGTGGTGAACCCGGTCGTGCTTGTAGCCGCTCCGATTGAGTGAATCATAGACCGTGTATTCGTCCGTATAGACCATCGCTTCTGGCAGCACCTTTTTCTTGACGTGCGGCATGATCTCCGCTCGCTTGGTGTTAGGAACTGCCTTAGCCACCACGCGGCCTTGTCTTTCGACCATGCCGAAGACCGGCGTCTTGTGGCTATCCTTGCCGGGACGCCCGCGCTTGGTCCCCCGGCGACGGCCACCGACGTAGGTTTCGTCCATTTCGACCGTACCCGACAGCGGCGTGTCATCGTCGTCTTGAAGCAAAGAACGGATTTTGTTAGCCATGCGCCACGCTGTTTTGTAGGTAACGCCTAATTCCCGTTCTAGCTGCTTGGCAGAGATGCCGCAACGGGTCTGAGACATAAGAAAGATCGCATGAAACCAGAGCTTAAGAGATGTAGCGGAGTTCTCAAAGATAGTACCGACAAGGGGGTATTCATCGTGGCCGCAAAACTGGCAAGAGTAGCACGTGCGATTCTTGACCCGATGGTGCTTGGTAACGCGCTCGCACTTCGGGCAGTAGATACCGTCCGGGTAAAGGTGTCCGACGATCCATTCCAGGCAAGCCGCATCGTCGGGGAAGTCCCCGTTGAATTCGTAGAAAGTGAGGGTGCTCTGAGAAGCGGTGCTTCGGCGGGGATCGTTGCGGTTGCTCTTGCTCATCCGAGGGTTCTCCGTCCGTAGTGGCCTCTACACCTAATATACTACAAACGGGTACCCGTGTCAAGGGGATAATTATCTTGATAGTTAGAACGGTTGAAGTAGAGATTTTCCAGTTCGGAACTCGTAACGGTAGCTCATAGACGCAAGCTTTTGGGCAGGTTGATCTCAATTTCCAATCTCTTGTAGCAGCAAATCCAGGGCGATCCTCGGCCTTACGATGGTACATCCGCCAACGCTTTGGCCATAGAGCTTACCGAAGTCTTTAGAGTTGCCCGTAATGAGCAGGTCTGCTTCGGCCCACACCGCTCCGGCGAGGATCGGTACGTCTTTCGGGTCCGGGACGAGGTGGCGTACCCTATCGGCGAGAGCTTGAGGTGGCTCCTCGACGAACGCAATGCCGTCGAGCAGCCCGAGCGCGGTTTCCACGGCTTGGGCCCGTTTGTTCTGAAGATTCCTCAACGCTTCCGAGATAGCGTAGCTGCTCATGATGAGATCCACTTGGCGACTCTGGTACGCCAACTCGAAGATAGCCCGCGATACGCTTCTTGGCGAGATGGCTGCGCTGAAGAGGACGTTAGCGTCCGTAAAAGCGCGGCTCACGTCTGATCAAAGAGTAGAGACGTTCCTCCAGGCTGGGGAGCATCTCGTTCTCCTCAGCGAAGGTTTCGAGATCCTCACCCGTGTACTCACGAAGAGGCACGGGGGCCAGCGGTCTGAGGATTACGTTACCTTCTTCA